>JADMIO012770910.1_pt1 | contig 96016 bp, 92 predicted proteins | sample 8958161 | NCBI WGS metagenome assembly JADMIO01 (sample SAMN16585339, study PRJNA669376) | soil metagenome | isolation source: Crop rotation soil | place: USA: Cullars Rotation, Alabama | collected 2011
CGCGACAACTTGTCCACGTGGAATTCTAAGCTTAGGATCCCAATGTGCTGGAAAGGGATCGTTTTCTTTTCGAAAAGCCCATTATCAATGTCGAGCTTGCGAGAATTTGATTGCAGGTATGTTAATGCGGTTGTGGCGCTTTCTTTCATAACATTGCCGAGGTTACCCGTCAGCTTCAGGTCTCCTTTTCCATCACTAAGGCTGGTCTCAACAAAAAGTATATCGCCGCCTACATAGGTCCAGGCAAGGCCGACAGATACACCGGGCATGTTGGCCACTTTATAAAGCTCATTGCTGTAACGAGGCTTGCCCAATATCTTCTCTACATCTTTTGGCGTGAGTGTGCTCTTGATTTTACCTTTCAGCGCAAATTCTTTTGCTTCATAACGCATTACGGATGCCAGGTGACGGTCCAATTCACGCACGCCGCTTTCTCGCGTATAGTCTTGGATCATTTTTTCGAGCACCTTCTCTCCTATTTTAAATTTCATGCTCCCGAGCCCATGCGCTTCTTTTTGTTTGGGAACAAGATGCCGCTTGGCGATCTCCATTTTTTCTTCCACGGCATAGCCGCTGAGGTCGATGATCTCCAACCTATCACGCAGTGCGGGTTGGATATTATTGATGTCATTGGCTGTGGCGATGAACAGCACTTTGCTGAGGTCGTATTCCAGTTCAAGATAATTATCGTAAAAAGTATGGTTCTGTTCTGGGTCCAGCACTTCGAGCAATGCCGAAGAGGGATCGCCACGGAAATCACTTCCTACTTTGTCGATCTCATCCAAGATCATTACCGGGTTAGAGGATTTGATCTTGCGGATGGATTGAACGATACGGCCGGGCATGGCGCCGATATAAGTCTTGCGGTGTCCACGGATCTCGCTCTCATCATGTAATCCACCCAAGCTGATTCGTACATACCTGCGATCGATCGCTGCCGCAATGCTTCTTCCAAGAGAGGTTTTACCGATTCCGGGAGGGCCTACAAAGCAAAGGATCGGGCTCTTCATGTCGCCTTTCAGCTTCAGCACTGCCAAGTATTCTAGTATGCGCTCTTTCACTTTGGCCATTCCATAATGGTCGCGGTCAAGGACCTTCTTGGCCTTTCTCAGGTCATACAGGTCTTCCGTGTAATCGCTCCAAGGAAGATCGAGCATGAGGTCGAGGTGATTGTACACGACGGAGAAGTCGGGCGTGCTTGGATGCATGCGTTCCAATTTCTCGATGCCTTTCTTAAACATCTCCTTAGCTGCTTCTGGCCATTTCTTCGCTTCCGATTTCTTCACCATCTCCTTTATCTCGCGCTCGTTCGTATCTCCACCCAATTCTTCCTTAATGCTTTTCATTTGCTGTTGAAGGAAGTATTCACGCTGTTGTTTATCGAGCTCGGTTTTAGTCTTGGTGGTCACTTTATTCTTTAGCTCGGCAAACTGCAGTTCGCGCTGGAGCAGCTGCATCAGCAGGTCGGCGCGGGCCTGTATATTATTCAGTTCCAGCAGCTTTTGTTTCTCCACCAGGTCGGTATTGAGGTTGCTGGAAATAAAATGAATGAGGAATGATGGGTTCTCGATATTCTTCAGGATGATAGAGGCTTCTGAAGGGATATTTGGAGAAAGTTGGATGATCTGGGCTGCCAGGTCCTTGATAGTGGCTACATAGGCCTCAAAATCTTCGTGCGTTGGCGTGTCATCCTCTTCCAATAGTTCAACCTGGGCTTTAAAATAGGGATCGTCTGAGAGGATCATGCCCACTTTAAAGCGTTTTTTGCCTTGAATGATGACGGTAGTGCCGCCATCGGGCATTTTGATCAGTTTAATAATCCGGGCTATTGTGCCGATATCTTCTAAGTCGCTAACGGTAGGGTCTTCTACGCTACTGTCCTTTTGCGCAACCACACCTACCAATTTGTCAGCTTTATACGCGTCATTAACTGCCTTAATGCTCTTATCTCTACCCACCGTAATGGGTAATACAACACCTGGAAAAAGGACCGTATTTCTAAGGGGTAGCAGGGGAAGATCGGCTGGAATAATGATCTCGGCGCCGTTATCTCCTTCGTTTTCATTGAGAGGGATGATCGGGATGAAATCCATTTCATCCTCGGGGTTCAATATCATCGAGGTTTCTTTCATAATCTTATTATCCATGACAAATTAGCACAGTCCGCCTTAAAAACCTATATTTTAAGGGCGAATAGTATATAGGTCAAGATTGGTGCCATAAGGTATTGATCATTTGAGATTTGGCAATCTTGGTATATAGCTCCGGGGGTCTTAATGGTGGGTTTTTGGTTTAAGGATTAGAGGACTGCTTAAATTTGGGTATGTACGAATTAATACTGGCAAATATTTCAAAGCATATAGCGTTGACGGGCGAAGAGACCGGTTATTTTACTTCAATTTTAAAGCCCAGGGTGCTGCGAAAGAGACAGTATTTTTTGCAAGCGGGAGATACATCAAGGTATGAATGTTTCGTGAATAAAGGTTGCCTAAGAACGTACAATGTTGATGAAAAAGGCCAAGAGCATGTTGTCCAGTTTGCGATCGAGGATTGGTGGTCGGGTGACCTGTACAGTTTCTTGAGCGGGCAACCTTCCGAGTACAATATCGATGCACTGGAAGAAACAGAGATCTTCATGATTGATAAGAATAGTTTAGAGCTCCTCTATACCCGCGTTCCTAAATTTGAAAGGTTCTTTCGAATATTACTTCAAAACGCATTTATTGCCAGTCAACGCCGCATCAGTGAAAACTTAAGCCTCCCGGCTGAAGAGCGGTATATCAACTTTATCCAGCGTTATCCCAAATTTGAGCAACGTCTCCCATTAAAGCAGATCGCATCGTTTTTAGGGATCACACCAGAGTCTTTAAGCAGGATCAGGGGAAGGAAGGTTTGAAGCTGGGAGCTGTTGCCGGGCTGCTGATTTCTTGTTACCGCTTTGGCCCAAAAAGGAGATGTTGGTTATTGGAGGGTACCTGCCAGGTTATTGGTGGTTTTTTGGGGTTTCCTCTTGGATTCCCCCGGTATTTGGCTTGGTTTTCTCTTAGATTCCTCTTGGTTTCCGGGCCACTTCCCGAGACAAATCCAAGAGGAATCTAAGAGAAGGCCAAGAGAAAAGTGCCAAAAGACCACCCCAAAGGCTGTGTTTTGCCAAGATTTTAAGGAGATTACTTAAGAAGACCATTATTTGGTATATAAACAGTTTTTTAAAGACCTGGGTCTTGGTCACGAGTAGCTTACTTGTGAAGAATACTTGGTTAGCCTGCAGTACCTATAGGTTTCCCCCTGCTTAACTATGGGTTAGGTATAAGGTTGCCCCTAAGTAAAGTCGCTATAAGGTCGCTATAAGGTCGCTGTAAGGCCGCTATAAGCTTGCTATAAAGTCTGTAAAAATTCGCCCAAAAGCCGGTAAAAGGGATTGGACTGGCAGGAAGGAAATGCACACGTATTAATGACATGGAAGCTGAACGCTTAACATAGGTCAGCCTTTTTTCTTGTCCCAGGTCATTGGACGCTGTGTCATGGTTGAAAGAACTTTGCACCATAAAATACACAAATAATATACCATGAGCAGCATTTTAGAAAAATTAAACGATTTGAATGGCCTGGTCCTTTCGGGTAAGGCAATTGAAGCATTTGAGAAATATTACCATGATGATGTGGAGATGCAAGAAAATAATCAAAACCCTACAGTTGGAAAAAAAGCGAATCATCAACGCGAGCTCGACTTCTTTGGAAGCATCACTGAATTCAGGGGTGCGAAAGTTTTAAACCTCGCCGCAGGTGAAAATATTTCCTATGTTACCTGGCATTATGATTACACCCATAAAGACTGGGGAGAAAGAAACTATACGCAAGTGAGTGTTCAACATTGGAAAGATGGGAAGATCGTGAGAGAGCAATTTTTTTATGGCAATTGATGAGAGTTTAGAGTTAAGAGTTTAGAGTTAAGGATTATTCATTGTGGTTTTTAACTCTAAACTCTTAACTCATAACTCTAAACTTATAATTCCAAGCTCTTAAAAGAATCTAAACCCTGCATATACTTGGAAACCTTGGTTCTTCCACTTGTCCTGGTTATCGATATCATTGATATTAGCAAGTCCTATTTGGTATCTTCCGCCAACCTTTACACCGCCGAGATTGAATTGAACACCTCCAAGCATTGAAAAGTCTCCACTCTTGAATGCGTCCTTACCATTTTGTAAAAGGGTCTCATGCTTATTGATAAGAATGCCATATTGTGGGCCTAATTGGAAAGAGAAGAATTTCACCGGCCGGTAACTGAATAAGACAGGGATGCTGAGATAATTCAAAGATCCTTTCAGATCATTAGTGCCTTGCGGGTAAATATCTTTGAACTGGTCAGCAGTCCGGTAGTTTGTCTGGTTCCAAAGTACTTCGGGTTGAATGCCTATGTGCTTATTAAAATTAATTTCTGCGAAGGCACCAACATTATAACCGAATTGAAATTCCTGGTTGAAAGACTTACCATCAACCTTGAAAAGATTTGCACCAGCCTTAACACCAGCATGAAAGCCTTGTCCGAAGGAAAGGGTCGTGAGGGAAATCGAGACTAGAAATAGGGTCATGTACTTCCATTTCATATATATGTTGATTTATGGTTCATGTAAAGTTCCCAATTAATATGCCATCCAATTCTTTAAGCTGTTAATTTGTCTTAACACCTATGTGAAGACTTGCACAAAAATCAAAAGTTTAAAAACTGAAGTTTACCGTTACAAAGAATACCGTGTTAAAACTCGGAAGCTCATCTTGGTAATTGACTAGGGAGTAATCAAATAATACTTGGGGCTGGATCAAAACTTTGCCTTTCATATAACTGCCTCGCAAAGCAAAGCTGAGTGACTGCAAAGCGAATTGGTTATTATCCGAGATATCGCTGTTACTGGGTAATGAGTTTGCACGGATAGTCGAAAAGTTGTAAGAATAAGAGGTATTGAAACCAAATGTTTGGGTACCTGCATTTAAGAGTAAGGCTGGAGAAATTGTTACAACATCTCCTTTGCCGAGCACATCATACCAATCGAAATTCTTTCGCAAAGAAAAGGTCATGGAAAAATCCTGGACAGTTTCCGTATTCTTCACCGTAACATAGTAGGTGTTACCCGAAGCAGCCAATAAACGGGATAATCTCACCAGTTTTTGTCTTTCATAAGAAGCCCTGCTCCCCCATCCATAGCTGAAATTAATAGTGGGCCTTACCCAGAGCTTTTTATAAGTGAAATAGGCAAATAGCTCATTTTGTATGGGCGTGGTATAAAATGCCAGCGAGTCTTTATTGATGTAACGAGTATACGAAATACCGGTAGAGAATTTTTTCTTAATGAGGTCATAGGATGGGCTTAAAGCCGCTTGGTAAAAATTGAATCCCGTATTATCATTGATCGCAAAGGCCGTGGCAGAAATGCCGAAGCCAGACTTATGGAAATACCCAAGGGATGGTGAAACGATCAGCTTTTTTTCGGTAGTGGTAACAAAGGAGCTCTTATCCTCGAAACTAAAGAAGCCTGTCCCGGCGCCAAATCCTATGTTGAAAAAGCTTTTAGGGGTAGATAATGAATCGAGGAATTTATCGAAATCTTTCATCAAGGAATCGATAACGGCTGTGGTATCCCGGGAATTAAATAAGGAATCTATCTTTCCCGATTGGGAAAAAGAAGACTGGCACAATACTATTGCGACAAGAAGGATCGAGGCGCTTTTCTGCATACAATGCCGATTGTTACCGAGAACCAGGGTTAATTATATAGATAATCCAACGTCACTTGGAATAAAAAAATTGCCGGAGGTTTAATCAATAGTTCTTTTTCATTAACTTATAATAGCTTTATTTTGATAGCGCATGGCCCATGAAAATGCAATAAGATGCCTTATTGTAGATGACAACGACATGGCTAGGCTCACTTTGCGTGAGCTGGTTAGCCATGCAAACGCCCTTATTGTAGCAGGTGAATGCAGGAATGCCATGGAGGCCCACCGCGAGATCAGCAAGTCACGGCCAGACCTCGTTTTCCTCGATATTGAGATGCCGGGCATGAACGGCATCGAGCTGCTAAGGTCCCTGCCCAAAAAGCCCCTAATCATCTTTACCACTTCCAAAAAGGACTATGCCGTGGAGGCTTTCGAGCTGAACGTGGTAGACTACCTCATTAAGCCTGTGACCATGCCGCGGTTGCTGCAAGCCATAGAAAAGGCAAGGGAGATCATGGACCGCTCTCAATCAGAGGTTAAACAATCAGATGGGGACCATCTTTTTATCCGCGATAATGGAACGCTTAAAAAGATTAAGCTGGATGATATTTTATGGATCGAGGCCATGGGCGATTATATCAAGATCTATACGCCCGGCAAATGGCATATCGTCCATACCACTTTGAAAGCCGTGGAGGAGAAGATCAACTCCCAGCAACTAATGCGTATCCATCGCAGTTATATAGTAGCCCTTAACAAGATAGATTCCATCGAGGACAATGTGCTGAATATTATGAATACCCCTATCCCGGTGGCAGAAAGTTACCGGGGGCAGTTGATGCAGCGGCTCAAGTTATTGTAGCTTTTGATTATATTACACTGACATAATCCTGCCTTTCTCTTTTATATTTTTGGTTAGGGTAAAACCGGTTCGGTAGCCTGTTTATCACTATATGAAAACTAAGTTTAATGCCAATTATCTTAGTTGGGGGTTAATATTTTTTTTAATGGCTTTTATAGCCACAGGCATCTTACTTCAATACAATACCGAAAAAACAATACGGGAATCCAATCAAAGTAATCGCCAAGCCTCCCAGGCGATAGTGGTCCATAATCTCATACAGGAGGCCGATTTCAATTCCATACTCATTGAAAGTAAAATACGGGAGCTATTGATAACGGGCGATCAAAACCTCATTGCCGGTGTGCAAAATGCAGAAGTGGAGGTAAAGACAAACTTGGCCATCTTGAAAAATGCGATCAATGAAAAAAATACACCCGCTTTTGATTTACTTGTTACTCTCGCAAATAGAAAGATCAATTTCAATAATGAACTGATCAATATTTACTCCCACCAAGGCAAGGAGGCGGCTGAAGCGAAGATATCCACCCGCGAAGGTATCCGGCTTCGCGATAGTATCATGATCGTTTCCAGGATGATTGAAAAGGATTATGATAAAGAAGCTGGTTTAAATCTTATTCAAAATAATGTCCGGTCAGAATCGGTGCTGGCCTTAAGCAGGGTGATAACGGCTTTGTCAATCATCGTTATTTCTGCATTGGCCTTTATGATCATTCGCCGTTTGCAAAGGCAACAACATTTGATAAAAAGGTTGGAAGTGCTCCATGCAGGTGAAATAGAGGCTAAGAAGAGGATCGAGAAAATATCAGGGGATATACACGATCTATACAACAAGGCGCCTTGCGGTTATCACTCGCTGGACAAGGACGGATATTTCATTGCCATTAACGACACAGAACTAAACTGGTTAGGCTATAAGCGTGAAGAGGTGATCGGGAAAATGAAATACCAAGAGATTTGGGATGAGGAGAGTGCGAAGATCGTGACAGAGAATTTTCCCCTATTCAAGAAAAAGGGTGAAACAAAAGAACGAAGGCTTCATCTGCGCACAAAGGAAGGGAAGATCATTCCTGTGTCATTGAATGCCGTTGCGATCTATGATAATAACGGGGAATACCTGTCGAGCCGCTCCACCGTTTTTGACGTTAGCAAGCAAGAAGCTATTGAGGGCGAGCTGAAGGAGGCCAAAAAGGAAGCAGATGAATCGGCGAGGGTGAAAGAGCAGTTCTTGGCCAATATGAGCCATGAGATCCGCACGCCGATCAATTCCGTAATTGGGTTTACCAACCTGTTGCAGAAAACTAACTTGACTGATGACCAACAACAATTTGTTTTGCTGATACAAACTGCCGGTGAAAACCTGCTTTCTATTGTGAATGATATCTTGGACATTTCCAAAATAGAAGCGGGCATGTTACGAATAGAAAAGAACCCATTCAGCTTGAGAGGTCTTGCTAACTCAGTAGAGACCATGTTCCAACACAGGGCAAAAGAGAAAAACCTAGCCTTCTCGGTTACGATCAATGAAGATGTACCGGATACGCTCATCGGTGATGCCGTAAGGCTGACACAGGTATTTGTGAACCTTATCAGTAATGCGATCAAGTTCACTCAAAAAGGAGGGATCCTGATAACTATTACTTCACCTGTTATCTCGAGAAAGAGCGTAAGGCTCCGGTTCTCGGTGAAGGACACGGGTATTGGCATACCGGCAGATAAGTTGGGCGCAGTGTTTGAAAGATTCGAGCAAGGTGAAACGGAAACTACCAGGATGTATGGCGGCACGGGCCTCGGCCTATCGATCGTGAAGAATTTGATCCAATTGCAGCACGGTAAAATAGAAGTTTTCAGCGAAAGCGATAAAGGAACAGAATTCATATTTGAATTGGAATATGATCTATTGCCCATGGATATTAAGAAGCCGGGTGGAAATGGCACCACTAAATTAGAAAATGCACATGGGAATGGCATTTCCAATTTTGAAGGCATTCGCGTGTTAGTAGTGGAAGACAATAAGATGAATCAACTGCTGATGCGGCACACTTTCCAAAACTGGAAGCTGGCATTTGAGTTAGCGGAAAATGGTAAAGAAGCAATCGACTGGCTGCAAAAAGAAAGGTTTGATCTTGTATTGCTGGACATACAGATGCCGGTGATGAATGGTTACTTGGTTGCAAGATCGATCAGGGATGACCTGAAAATGGATATACCCGTTATTGCCATGACGGCCCATGCGTTGGCAGGTGAGAGAGAAAAATGCTTGAGCAGCGGCATGAATGATTATATCTCAAAGCCCATACAGGAGAAAGAATTATATGAATTGCTGACTAAATATCTTGCCGAGAGAAAATCAAAGATAGACGAATTGAGGTCGGCCATGCATTGTGTTGACTTTCCGTTCCTCTTCGATATGGTAATGGGCAATGGAGATTTCTTGAAAAATATTATCAATCAATTCCTGAAGCAATTCCCAGGGGAAATGGAGGAGCTTGGATCAGTGGTCAGGTCTAAGAATAAAAAGCAGATCGCAAAATTATCACACCATATACAATCCACCGTATCTGTATTAGGGCGCCAATCGCCTTTCTTTAAACAATTGGAATATGTAGAGCATTTGGCCAATAATAAATCTACAAATGAAGAGATCTTTTCAGAATACAACAAGCTGGAAGCGTTGAATCAATTGCTGATGAAAGATGTGAGCAAGTTGTTGGAAGCGAACTTGTAGGAATTTTGAATGTTGGAGTTCTTCGTTTTTTAAATTGTATTTGGTTATGTTGACAGTTTGAAGAGTTCGTAAAGTTTTTTGTGGCCGGTGGGAGTGATAAGGAGGGCACGCGAGTTTTTTATTTTTCTAAAGATCCCTGCTTCCATCATTTTTTCCAGTAGGGCTGCTCCTAAGGAGCCGGCAACGTGGTAGCGCCTCTCGCTCCAGTCGAGGCAGGGCCTAAGAAACGATCTTCTTTGTTGTTTTAGCTCATCGATATCTATATTTAATTCTGTAAACCATTTTTCTCCTCTTGTGGTGAGCACAAAGTTCTTATCTTTTAAGGCAATCAATCTCTGTTTTAAAAGACCATCGGTTACTCCCACTCCTATTTTGCTTGCCAGGTGATCATAGCATGTTCTGCAATATTTCACTGCTACCATATTGTCCGGGTCACTTGTAACAGCAGGTATACCGGTGCTTGGCACAAGACAGGCGAGGCTTTCCATCGCATAGGCTATTTCCTTTCTTGCAAACCTGTAATACCGGTGCCTGCCCTGGCTTTCAACGGCAAGAAGGTCGGCTTGCACCAATTTATTCAAGTGCATGCTGATATTTTGAGCAGAAGTATCTGCGGAGATGGCGCTCGCTTGTAGAGATGCACATGTGCCGCCGATCAATTTTGATGGCCTCCATACAGAGGCTACAGCTATTGCAAAGCGATTGGTAAGATTGAGCAATGAAGCGCAGCATCATATTAGTTCTTCAGCTGCGATGTTGCTGTTCAAGAATATGAAGCCGGTGTCTATTGAGAGGATATTAAGCAGGTTATTACCCAAGGGAAAGTATAGCCATGAAATAGATTGGGTAGGTACAGTCTGCAAGAAACTGCCTTTGCTGAACGTTCTGGAAGGATTCGATTGCTCCCCGGCATGCTGTGAATTCATAATGGAGAATATCCAGGGCATTACCAGCTTGATGCAACCGGTAAGATCAGAAAAGGAAACTGCCGTGGTGAATGAAGTGTATCAACAGCTTTATCGATTACTGGGGGATCACATCATGCATACAAGTTGGTTGAACGCTTTGCTCGACCAACTTGTTTTGAACAGTCATATTGAAATGGATGAAGCTTTGGAATTATTGATCAGCAATATGGCCGGCCTCATCATTCAATGTTATGATGCAGGTAATGGCATTTTGAGCAATAGCCTGCTTCATTATATGAAACAGCCTGCCTCCACTGTACAAATTGGAGACATGGAAGAGATACGAAGAACGATTGTTGAAGTGCTGAGATTTGACCCGCCTGTGCATAATACCCGCCGCATTGCCAACACAAATATTTGCTTGGGTCAAATCGAGATCAAGAAAGGGGAAATGATAGTTCTCCTATTGGCGGCTGCCAACAGGGATGAAAAGCAATTTGCACAGGCGAATATATTTGATGCCGGAAGAACCAATAATCATGAACACTTGACTTTTGGGTTTGGGGCTCATCATTGTTTGGCAAGGCTATTTTCAACCAATATGGCCGCAGCAACCCTATTCTACTTTTTTAATAATTATCCTGCCATTCGCTTGCTTGAACAAGAGCTTCAGTATGAGCCTAAAATGAATGTTAGATTAGTTTCCCGCCTGCTAATGTCTTTTAGCTAAAGCTTCCAGCGAGCAATTCACCCGGTTTCGGCTATGGTTTAGCCGGGTTCACCGATTGTTAGCCCACAAGGCCTGTTTGGCGCCGTACATTTGTCCTGTTGTTACACGATAAGGTTAATAATAAAGTGCAAAAAATCCGTATCCTGTGAAAGCGACCCAAAACGATTCAATTAATATATAGAACTGGCATCAGTAGGACCCCTAAACTTACCTAACCTGTACTTTGGTTAGGGCCTGATTTGGAAGCAAAAGAACCCCTAATCCTTACACCCATTGGCTCTGCCAACTGTTAACCGTTAAACCCTAAAAACCTATAATGACCGTACCTTTCAATATATTCACTAGTAGCAGACTGTACTAAACTTATTTTGACACCCACTCTCCCCAGGGATCATTTGGATAAAACCAAATGGTCCCTTTTTTTGGGTTTGATTATTTATTTATCTCATTTGTTCGTGAGCCGATAATTATTTTATTGATGTATTTCGAGAATTAACCTTGAAGTAAGGTCAGGTTTTAATAATTTACTCCGAAAGCTAATTATATGCAAACCAATCAACCTTCTTCTAACTCAAATTTCAATGCTAAAAACGGGAATAAAGTTTTTTATAGGAACTGGAAGCCTGCTGGCAATCCGAAAGCAATAATGGTTATCGTTCCTGGTTTCAATTCACACAGCGGGTATTATCAATGGTTTGCTGAGCAATTGATCGCAAATGAGTTTGAAGTTTATGCAATTGATCTGCAGGGTCGCGGTAATTCGGATGGAGAAAGATTTTATATACAGGACTACAATGAATTTATTACAGACATTGATCAATTGGTGGATATTTCGAAAAACACTTTTCCTGGATTGCCCACATTTATGTTAGGACATAGTGCTGGTGGTGTTCTTTCGGCCTTGTATGTGCGCGAGCATCAAGACAAGCTATCCGGGTTTATTTGTGAAAGCTTTGCCTTCCAGTTACCGGCGCCGGATTTTGCTTTGGCGGTATTGAAAGGAATTAGCCATTTTGCGCCTCACGCGCACGTATTGAAATTGAAAAATGAAGATTTCTCCAGGGATTCCTCTGTTGTTGAAATAATGAATAATGATCCGCTCATCGCTCATGAAGTGCAGCCCACCAAAACGCTTCAACAACTTGTATTAGCAGATGAAAGACTAAAAGCTGAAATGAATTCTATCAGCTTGCCCCTGCTCATTCTGCATGGGACTTCGGACAAAGCAACCAAGCCAGCCGGCAGTCAATTTTTTTATGACCACGCAGGTTCAAAGGACAAAACAATAAAAATGTATGATGGTTATTACCACGATATGTTGAATGACCTCGGCAAAGAAATAGTGATGGCTGATATTTTACAATGGTTAGGTAAGAGGATGTAAGAAGCGTAGCAAAATCAACTGTGGTAAAGAATGCGTAATTTAATTCGATGAATGCTATTACTTTAAGAAATATCCTCTTTAAAATATTCTCATTAGTTACAGTTTTACTCATCGCAAATCCAACTTATAGCCAGCAACCTGCCAAGACAAATAAAGATAGTTTACCGGATAGCGGGGCGGTTATAAGAGTTAGCCTTCTTGGAACAGGAACACCTAAACCAATTATGGAGCGCTTTGGGCCTAGTATCCTTGTTCAAGCTGGCAAGGAAACTTTATTATTTGATGCCGGGCGTGGCTGTTTACAACGATTGACACAGTTAAATCTTTCTTATCAAAAAATAGATGCTCTTTTTTTAACACACCTGCACTCAGATCATATCGTGGGTTTACCAGACTTATGGCTTACCGGGTGGCTCACCTCCAGGAGGACAACTCCCATTGCACTATTTGGGCCGGTTGGTACTGCTAAAATGATTGAACATTTGGAGGAGGCATTTGCTTATGATATCAAGATTAGAATTGAAGATGATAAAGCACCGGCAGAAGGAAGTAAATTTTTGGTCAATGAGATTAAGGAGGGGGTTATTTATGAAAAAAATGGAGTAAAGGTGATTGCATTTGAAGTGGATCATTTTCCAGTTGTGCCAGCCTTTGGATATCGCATTGAGTACAATAAACATTCCGTAGTCCTATCCGGTGATACACGATATTCAGAAAACTTAATTAAGTATGCAAAGGAAACTGATCTATTGATACATGAAGTAGTCCTTCCTCCCGACTCGATCAATAAATCAGACCCAAAACTTAGTATAATTGCACACCATACTACCCCTCCACAGGCAGGCAAGATCTTTAATGAGGTAAAACCAAAACTTGCCGTCTATTCTCACATCTCAAATCCTTATGGACGCAATGAGCAAGAAATTGTAAAACAAACGAAAGCAATTTATCCGGGCCCCGTGATCTTAGGACAAGATTTGATGATCTTTTCAATTGGGGATACAGTTTCAGTAACTACCTGGCAAAATAAGTAAATGCTAGTCTTGAAGTCCTGAATGGCCTAAGTTCGAAGTTTTTGATCCAAGATTTGGAGTCAATTTTCGCCTAGATAATTCCTTAACACTATCTGTTTATCACTGGAAATCGGAGGTCCAGGATTAGGCTTCTTTGTAAAATCGGGCACCCACTACCGCGGCAAGCGTCCATTGCACTAATGCAACTGTTACAATAATCATAGTGAGCTTTAACGGCATCAAGTTCATTGGCCACTGATTGAGCGTGATCCATAGGCTAGCGAAGAACCAGCCCACGATGCCTGCTTTGGCAGCTGTCATTGGCCCTGCGCCATAACGAGGCCGTATTGCAGCATAAAGCCAGATCAAGGCGAAGCCGGCAACAAAATCCAAGGAAATGTACCAGGGAATTTGCCAATCCAGCATACGGGGTTTGGGAAGCGCTCTCATTGCCACTTCCATTGGTGCTTTTAAGATAGCTCCAAACATGGCAATGTCGATTACACTGATTATTGCTCCGGCAATTAAGCCTCCAATTATGAAGCTGAGTTTCCGATTCATTGTGTCTGTTTCATTAGAATGTTAGTATTGAGCTTACGCTGTATCGAAGATCTTCAACCGAAGTTATCTGAATAATAAATGGGCAACTAAGAAGATTTACGGAAGATACCGAATTGATTTATCATTTTCAAATAATGATTCAAGCCAGATGCTGGACTTTATGTGTGATAGATTAATAGAACGTCTGGAAGAAGAGTTTGAATTCCTAAAAGACCAGTAAACAAGGTTGCTAAGAAAACTTGTATTTATTATTGTCTTTTAAATTTGTAGTCCCGAGTAGCCAAAGTTCGATTTTTTTAGATGATTGGTATCTATTCTTCAAATTACAAAGCCCGGATTTTCCAGTAGGGGTCATAAATTTAAAATCAAGACAGTGGTTCCATGAATTGAAACTTGATGAGTATATTTATTGGAATATGAGGTACAGTATGAAAAAAATCTTTGCAGTAGGCCTATTTACTTATTCAAGTTTAGCGATATTTTGTCAGAACAATCTGCGTCCTGTTAATGAGTTAATAAATAAAACAGAGCCCGGATGGGATCTTGTTAAAAATTGGATAGACTCCGCAAAAAACAAGGTTGAAATTCTCTTACCTGATTCTGCAAAAGCAAAGGATGCCCTATATAAAACACAGGTAACAACACGCTCACCGATGGGCGCAATTATTTATTCGTCTGGGGGCATATTAATTGAAGATGGATGGATAAGAATATTAGGATCGGGGAACAATAAGCTAAACAGAACAATTCCAGAATGGAATAAAGGAAAGTCATTTAAGGAATACGGAGAAAGACCATCTTTTTTATTAATTGCCGACGATGCAATTGGAGGCTTTTTTGCCATTAATGGGGGGCAATTCGGCAATGATCCTGGTAAAGTCTATTATCTTTCGCCTGGCGATTTAAAATGGGAGCCGATGGGCTGGACGTATTCCGACTTTTTAGATTTTTGTTTTAACAGTGATCTCAACAAGTTTTATAAGAATTTGCGTTGGAAAAACTGGAAAGTTGATGTTGCAAAACTTGATGGTAATGAGGTGTATAGCTTTTATCCTTTTCTATGGACTAAAGAGGGCAAAAACATTAATAAGGATGTACGAAAAATAATTCCTATTGAAGAGCAATATGACTTTAACATGGTGAACCGCAAAAAATTAGGGCTTGAAAAGTGAAGTAGACTACCTTGGAATCGAACTCTCTTCAACCATCTTTAAGCAAGTTCAATAACAGTAATTTCCGGCATAATTCCCACCCGGCCGGGATAACCGAGAAAACCAAACCCGCGATTGACATAAAGCTTTTGTTTTTCCGCTTCATATAAGCCAGCCCATTCTTTGTAGACGTATTGCACAGGACTCCACCTAAAACCGGGCAGTTCAACGCCGAATTGCATACCATGGGTATGACCGGCCAACATAAGGTCTATATCGGAATATGTTTTTCGCACTTCAGCATCCCAATGGCTGGGATCATGGCTCATCAATATCTTAAAGGGATATTTTTCAGCGCCGGGATAAGCTTCATGCATCTTGCCATATTTAGGGAATCTTCCTTTGGCACTCCAATTTTCAACTCCCAGCAGCGCTATTTGGTGCTCACCTTTTTCCAATACCACGTGTTCATTCATCAATAATCTCCAACCAAGATCTTTATGGACGCTTTTGAGGTGTTCCAAATTCTTCCTTTTTAAATCTTCTGTTTCCCATCTTACATAATCTCCATAGTCGTGGTTACCCAAGGTGGAATAAACACCCATGGGCGCTTTCAATTGCCCGAACACGTCCATATAGTCGGCCATTTCGGTAGCGCGGTCATTCACCAAGTCGCCGGTAAAAAGAATGAGATCGGGGTTTTCTTTCAATATCATTTTTATTCCCTTCTCCACGGCAAGCTTATCGGTGAAGCTGCCGGAGTGGATGTCGGATATATGGACAATCTTCATTCCGCGGAAAGAATGCGGCAGGTTCTCAAATGCGAGCCTGATACGATTTATTTGGTATCGGTATTTATTATTGAAGCCGTATATGAAGGTGCCGAAAAGCGTGCTGCCAATGGCCACACCGAACCAACTTAGGAAGACAGACCGTGATATGCCTGCTGTATGGGAACCTGTAGACACAGTCGGGTTAGTGAACAGCTTACTGATGGCCCAAAGACCTCCACGGCGAACGTCATCTATAGCAAAGAAAATAGAAGCTACTAATTTAGAAAGGAACAGGCCGATAATGATGGCAAAGAGGTAGGACCTAATAGAACGTGGCCAAGCATCATAATTTATGTAAGGCAACAGGATAATAATACCAACAGCCAGAACGGAAATGGCCCAATAGGTTATCATGACTGCAACTCGCATCTTAGGGAAAGAGCCGGGGATGATCACTTTAACGGCCTGGAAAACATAAATATCCAACAAGACCATAATGCCTACGATCACCCACAGGAAAGCAGAATTGCGCATTATTTTAATTTAAGTGGTTGTGTGTAAGGATATAATAACAGGCAGAAATGGTTTTGGTTGGCTGATTTGTATGTTTAAGACCTATTTTTGCCCGGTTGGGTTGCAAAACCTGCCTGTAGGACCAAAAATTTACGCGCATGAAACTTACTTATTTCGGCCATTCCTGCTTTTCAGTCGACGTTAAAGGTAAGAAACTCCTGTTCGACCCTTTTATTACATATAACGAGCTAGCGAACAATATAATTGATGTGGATAAACTGGCGGCGGACTATATTTTGCTGTCGCACGGCCACGGCGACCATTCCGCAGACACCGTACGCATTGCCAGCAGAACGGGCGCCAAGGTGATCACCAATTACGAGATCCATGAATGGTTGAGCAAGCAAGGGATCGCCACGCACCCGCTGAATACCGGTGGTAAATGGAATTTTGGAGAGTTCACGGTGAAAGCAGTGGTGGCGCAACACTCATCCGGGATGCCGGATGGAACTTACGGAGGTAATCCACTGGGTTTCATTGTGTACACCGATGAGGGCGCATTTTATTACAGTGGGGATACTGCTTTAACCCTCGATATGCAGCTAATACCGAGATGGGCAAAACTAAATTTTGTGGTTTTACCGATAGGAGACAATTTTACCATGGACGCTGCAGATGCATCGGAGGCTGCTAAAATGGTTGATTGCAAAACGGTTGTGGGCGTACATTACGATACATTCGGGTATATAAAGATCGACCACGCAAAAGCAAAGAAGATATTCGCCGATGCAGGTCAAACGCTGCACTTAGTCGACATTGGAAAAAGCATTGATTTGTGAAACCAAATAATTAACATGGGGAGAGTTATTGGAGTAGCCAACCAGAAAGGCGGTGTTGGCAAAACTACTTCTGCTATTAATCTTGCCGCCAGCTTGGCAGTTCTTGAGTTCCGTACCTTATTGGTAGATGCCGACCCACAAGCCAATAGCACCACCGGAATGGGTTTTGACCTGCATAATATCCAACAGAGCTTATATGACTGTATGGTGAATGGTACCAATGCAAAAGACGTGGTGCTGAAATCGGAAATACCCAATTTGGATGTTATTCCCTCTCATATAGATTTGGTGGGCGCTGAAATTGAGATGATCAATTACCCTAACCGGGAAAGTGTTTTAAAGAACATACTCGACCAGGTAAAATACGATTATGAATTTGTGATCATCGATTGCTCTCCTTCTCTCGGTTTGATCACCATAAATGCATTGACGGCCTCAGACTCGGTGATCGTTCCGGTACAGACGGAATTCTTTGCCTTGGAGGGATTGGGCAAGCTATTGAACACGATCAAAATTGTGCAGAGCAGGTTGAACACAAGCCTTGTGATCGAGGGTATTTTGATGACAATGTATGATGGCAGGCTTCGTTTATGCAACCAGGTGGTGAGTGAAGTAAGAAAGCATTTTGATGAAATGGTATTCAACACGATCATCCATCGCAATACGCGCATTAGTGAAGCTCCCAGCGTAGGGAAACCAGTTATCTTATATGATGGCCAGAGCAAGGGTGCCATGAATTACCTAAACCTTGCCAAAGAAGTGCTCCAGAAAAATGACATGACGAAAATTAAACAGGAAGAGAGAGTGTTTGAATAGAACCAGCAACAAGCAACAAGCAACCAGCAACCAAGAAATGACCAATCCGAAGCAAAATAAAGATGCCATGGGCAAGGGGATTCGATCCCTGCTTCAGAATATCGATGCAGACCTGAAGAATGCTGCCGGCACATTGAAAGCCGGTGTAGCGGAAGCAGTGACGGGAATGCAAAGAATCGGGGTAGATGAAATAGAGCCCAATCCAAGACAACCCAGGCGGGATTTTGATGAGCAAGCATTGCAAGAGCTGGCAGCTTCGATCAAGTTGCATGATTTGGTGCAGCCGATAACGGTATCACAGGCAGCCAGTGGAAAGTATAGGCTTATTTCCGGGGAGCGTCGCTGGAGAGCGGCAAAGATCGCCGGGTTGAAAGATATTCCGGCTTATATCCGCCAGGCCAATGACCAGCAATTATTAGAGTTGGCGCTGCTGGAGAACCTGCAACGCGAAGACCTGAATGCCGTGGAAGTTGCATTGGGTTATAAGCGTATGATGGAAGAATTGAATTATACGCAGGAACAGGTGGCGGAACGGATGGGCAAAGAAAGAAGCACGGTAGCAAATTATATCCGTCTTTTAAGATTGCCACCGGATATACAATTGGCGGTAAGAAAAGCCGAGATCACGATGGGCCATGCAAGGGCGCTCATCAATGTAGATACAATAGAGAAGCAACTTTATATTTATAAAGAGATCATCAACCGGAATTTGTCAGTAAGGCAAACGGAGGAGCTGGTGCGCAAAATGTACAAGGCTTCCTTGCCTGTTAAAAATTCGGTAAAACCCTCTCTGCCACCCGCCTTCAAGAAAATTGAAGATAATTTAGCTTCTCATTTGAGCACGAAAGTGAAACTCAACCACAATAAAAAAGGTCACGGTAATATCACTATTGAATATTATTCGATACAGGACCTTAATAAAATCCTAGACCAGATTGGTGTTACCGCCAATTAAGAAATGCTTCATGATCAAGTTCCAGCTTCAAATTATTTTACTGCTGCTGATGTTGCTACCGGTGTGCATGCATGCGCAGGTAAAGCGGGATAGCTTAGTTGTCAAGGATACAAGCGGGAAGATCATTGCGTCTCATCCCATACAGGTGGACACTACCAACAAGAAAAAGGATTCTGCCCTTGCACACCGGCATACGCCAAAGGGTGCGGCTATCCGGTCGGCCATTTTGCCTGGATGGGGACAAATCTATAATAATAAGTGGTGGAAATTGCCGCTTGTCTATACGGCGGTTGGTATCCCTATCTATCTCTACGTAGACAATCGGAAATTTTATAAAGATTGCAACTATGCGATCGCAGTGGTGGAAAGCGGCACTACCAATCCTGATAGTTTAGATAAAGTCAATTCTAAGTTAAGGCCGCTTGTAGATGCCCATGATACGCAGTCTTTGTTGAATGAGCGCAACCAAGTGCGTAAGTATATGGATTATTCCATTCTTTTTACACTCTTCTTCTGGGGGCTCCAGGTAGTGGATGCTACCGTGGATGCACACCTGCGTTATTTTGATATCAGCAATGAGCTTTCCTTCAAAGTGAAGCCCGTTTTTTTCCCGGACACGAAGGCTGTAGGCGTAGGCTTGGCTTTCAATCTTCATAAAAAGGGGGAGAAATTTTAACTCATAACTCTTAATTATCTTCGCAGCTTAAATTAAGACATGAAAATCGCGCTAATTGGTTATGGGAAAATGGGCAAGGCCATTGAGGCCATTGCCCTGGAAAGGAAGCATACTATTGCTTTGGCAGTATCTATAGAAAACATAGAAGACAATACCATTGAAAATATAAAGAAGGCAGATGTTGCAATAGAGTTTACAGGGCCTGAAATCGCTTTTGAAAATGTATGCCGTTGTATTGATGCGGGGGTGCCCGTGGTTTGTGGTTCTACCGGGTGGCTTCAGCGCTTCGAGGAAGTCAAGAAATACTGCCTGGCCCATCAAGGTGCCTTGCTGTATGCCAGCAATTTCAGTGTCGGGGTCAATATCTTCTTTGCCATCAACAAAAAGTTAGCGGAAATGATGGCATCGCATCCCGAATATGATGTGTTCATCAACGAGATCCATCATACCGCCAAGCTGGATGCCCCCAGCGGAACGGCCATCACTTTAGCAGAGCAGGTATTGCAATACAATAAACGTAAAGATCATTGGATCAATGAAACAGCACATAACCAACGCGAGCTTGCCATCCTGAGTGAAAGGGTCGACCCTGCCCCCGGTACCCATAAAGTCAAGTATACATCGGGTATAGATGATATTGAGATCATCCATACTGCACATAACCGTAAGGGTTTTGCCATGGGGGCCGTTCTGGCAGCCGAATTCCTGCAAAATAAGACTGGTATTTTTACGATGCAGGACGTCCTCTCCATTTGATTTAGCTCAAGTTTTAGTTATATTTTTGACTATCCTACAAATTCCGTAATTTTTCATTGGAACTAAACGAACTGCTCGAAGCATGAACATAAACTTACTGCCTAAAACCCAGGCATACTTTTTATTTTTTGCCAGTCTTACAACTTTCCAGCGAGGGTATTTTCACCCCTTTTTCAAAAAATTAAAACTAACGGCTTCGGATTCCTAACTTTACATGACTGGCAGGGTCATTCTGCACCTTATCCATGAGAATTACATATAGGCTGACGGCATGAAACAAGCAACCTTATTAATCCTGTGATCCACTTATGATTATTGTTACCATGTGAAATGTTAACCACCCGATTATGAAACAACCTAAGAAACGGATTGCTATTGCCGATGATTGCCAGATTATGATTGATGGATTAATGACACTATTGCAGTGGCATAAATCGTTCGATGTAGTTATTACAAGCACCTCCCCGGGAGAATTGCTTTCTAAGATGGCTTTAATACCTATGGATATTTTGCTCATCGACATCGTGATGCCTGCGATGCGGGGCGAATATGTTGTTAAGGAGGTAAAGGAACGGTTTCCAGACGTGAAGGTATTGGCGATGTCTGCCGAATGTCAAACAGCGACTGTCAGCAAGATGGTTGAGCAAGCCCATATTTCCGGTTGCATTTTAAAGAACAGTTGCAAGGCGGAATTGTTAACGGCATTGGAAAAAGTTTCCAATGGGGGACTCTGGTTCAGTGAGAGCATTATCCAAGAAATGTCGCAGATCATCAACCGGAAAAGAGAGAATGAGACCTTCCATCTTACGAGCAGGGAATTAGAAGTTGTAAAATTGATCGAAAAGGAATACAGTAATAAAGAAATAGCTGAAACGCTATTCATCAGCGAGCGAACAGTGGAAACCCACCGCAAGAATATCTTCAGGAAAACAAATACCAATAGTATCATTGGTCTCATAAAATACATCTACCACCATAATTTGGTATGATAAATTGGTACTCCGGAAAATTATTCTAACTTTTCGTCGCCAAACCTATATTTATACGCATGCTGTCTAAGAAAGCCCAATATGCCTTTAAGGCTCTTATGTATATGGCCGAAAAGAAAGATAATCAGCCAGTGCTAATTGCCGAGATCTCAAAGAAGAAAAGGATCCCATTAAAATTCCTCGAGAATATTTTACTGGAGCTGAAAAGAGCCGGTATCCTTGAAAGCAAGAAAGGAAAGGGCGGAGGATACTTTTTCAAGCTCGCTCCTAAAGATATTGCCCTTGCCAAGATCGTCCGGCTCATCGATGGCCCGATCTCCATGCTCCCTTGCGTAAGCCTCTATTTTTATGAACGATGTAAGAATTGTGATGAGGAACAATGCGGTCTCCATGATATGATGATCATGGTCCGGGACGCGAACCTCAAAATATTGGAAAAGAAGACCGTGGCCGACCTCGCAAAGAAAGATCGCTGATTGCAGGAATGTTTAGATTTCGAGGATTCCCCTATTTAGTGATTTTTAAAAGCAAGTTTCCTTACTATTTCATCCGTCAAAGTGTCCGCGCTGGGCCCGAAACCGTTTACCAATACCCCTTTATGGCCGTGCTTTGATTCAATGCCATACACAATGGCCTCATCATCTGGGTTCGATTCTCCTTCAAACCTATAGGCTTCTGTGATCTCGAACTCACCAGGTTGGAGGGCTACAGGCAGGCTATTACAGACCACCTTGTCCTTTTCAAGGTTAAAATCAAGCGTATAGCCTCTTTTCTTCAATCCATTTATCGCCTCTGATACAGTATCGTATGTATACATGGTTGATTTTCTTCAAAGTTAAGACAGTGGCGCCCCTCCTTTCAACTTCAAGACTAAATTTGTAGCTTTGCGGCCGATAATAAATAAAGAAAATATGTCAACTATTACCGGATCTAACATTGATTTTTCCTTACCCTATAAGGTGAAAGATATAAGTCTTGCTGAGTGGGGACGCAAAGAAATCCGCCTGGCGGAAGCAGAAATGCCCGGCCTTATGGCCCTTCGAACTGAATACGGCCCTTCCCAGCCTTTAAAAGGCGCCCGTATTGCGGGATGCCTGCATATGACCATCCAAACGGCTGTGCTGATCGAGACGCTCAAAGCGCTTGGTGCAGAAGTGAAATGGAGCTCCTGCAATATCTTCTCCACGCAGGACCATGCAGCTGCCGCTATTGCCGCTGCCGGTATCGGTGTATACGCTTGGAAAGGCCAAACCATCGAAGAAGCCGATTGGTGCATTGAACAAACCTTGTTTTTTGGAGGCGCTGACCGTCCCTTGAATATGATCCTGGACGATGGTGGCGACCTTACCAATATGGTATTTGATAAATACCCCGAGCTGGTACAACATGTTAGGGGGCTGAGCGAGGAAACCACTACCGGTGTTCACCGCCTTTACGAGAGAATGGCTAAAGGCACTTTACCTGTACCTGCCATCAATGTGAATGATTCTGTAACTAAGTCGAAGTTTGACAATAAGTACGGTTGCAAGGAAAGCCTTGTTGATGCGATCCGCCGCGCCACTGACATCATGATGGCAGGCAAGGTTGCCGTAGTAGGTGGATATGGAGATGTTGGAAAAGGCTCTGCCGCTTCATTGAAAGGAGCTGGTTGCCGTGTTATCGTTACTGAAATAGACCCTATCTGTGCTTTGCAAGCTGCAATGGATGGATTCGAAGTGAAGAAAATGATCGATGCGGTGAAAGAAGCGGACATTGTAGTAACGGCATCCGGTTGCCGCGACCTGATCACTGAAAAGCATTTCAGGTTGATGAAAGATAAGACCATCGTTTGTAATATCGGCCACTTCGATATCGAGATCGATGTAGCATGGCTGAATAACAAATATGGAAATACAAGAGATACCATCAAGCCGCAGGTTGACATTTACAATGTAGATGGAAAAGATATTATCCTCTTAGCAGAAGGACGCCTGGTGAACCTGGGCTGTGCTACCGGCCACCCCAGTTTTGTAATGAGTAATTCATTCACTAACCAAACGCTTGCACAGATCGAATTGTGGACCAACCACAAGAATTACGATCATAAGGTATATGTGCTGCCTAAGCACCTGGATGAAAAAGTGGCACGTTTGCACCTTGCCAAGATCGGTGTACAATTGGATGAGCTTACAAAAGAGCAAGCTGATTACTTGGGAATTAGCAAAGAAGGACCGTTTAAGGCGGAACACTATAGATACTAATCTGAACTGGGATTTTTGGGATGTTTGTGATTTATGGGAAATGGATACATACTAATTTTGAATTCGATTTGAACTTAGTAAAATATCCCTATCCATAAATCCCAAACATCCCAAAAATCCCAGTTCTGATTGAAAATGCAGTAGAATGGAATTCATAGATTATTATAAGATATTGGGAATAGATAAGAATGCATCGCAGGATGATATCAAGAAGGCCTATCGCAAGTTGGCGCGTAAGCACCACCCTGATCTAAACCCTAATGATAAAGAGGCCCACAAGAAATTTCAGCAGATCAATGAAGCCAATGAAGTGTTGAGCGATCCCGAGAAACGAAAAAAGTATGACCAGTATGGAAAGGACTGGCAACATGCGGAACAATTTGAGCAGGCCAGGCAATCACGACGGCACGCCGGTGGCCCGCAGCAAGAATTTTATTCCGAGTCATTTGGTGACGGTGATTTTTCCGACTTCTTTGAATCCTTATTTGGCGGGGCAAGACAGCAAAGTGGGCGAAGAAGTAAAGCGGCTTTTCGCGGGCAGGATTATAATGCAGAGCTGCAGATCGATATCAAGGATGCCTTTAAGACACACCAGCAAACGATCACCATCGATGGAAAGAACGTGCGCATCACGATCCCGGCCGGTATAGAAGATGGACAGAAAATCAAATTAAAGGGATACGGGGGCCCAGGCATCAATAATGGCCCGGCCGGCGACCTGTACATCACTTTCAATATCATCAACCATACTGCATTTAAGCGAGTCGGTAATGACCTTCATACTACGGTAGAGATAGATCTGTATACGGCAGTATTAGGTGGCGACTTGACAATTGATACATTGGATGGAAAGGTCAGGTTGCAGGTGAAACCTGGAACACAGAATGGAAGTAAGATAAGGCTCAAAGGCAAAGGATTCCCGGTTTATAAGCAGGAAGGATCATTTGGTGATCTTTATATCAGCTTCCAAGTAAAGCTTCCTGCGAACCTTACAGAAAAACAGAAAGCGCTATTCAATGAACTAAAGGACCTCTCAGCTTCATGACTTTAAAATAGAATCTATGTCCACTGATCAATATATAGCTGTTGCTGAATTTTGTAAGATCTATCATACAGATATTACTTTCATAGAAGCCCTTGAAGAATTTGGACTGATAGAGATCACCATCCAGCAGGAAGGAAGCTATATTAATAATGAACAGTTGCCACAGTTGGAGCAGTTCCTTCGAATGCATGATGAGTTGGAGATCAATCCCGCCGGTATAGACGTTATCCATAACTTGCTCCAGAGAGTTGAACAAATGCAACACGAGATCAAGGAGCTAAGGAACAGGCTGAGCCGGTTTGAGGACTGAGCCGTAGGTGTATTTGCATAGACAGGTAATAATTGGTACATTCAGCTTGGTAAATCTAAAATCCCCGGTATGAAATTAACCCTTGCCTGCCTCCTGCTGTTATTCTCATCCACTTCAATAGCGAATATCAACCTTATTGACTTCAAGAAGATCGATCAAGGCGCAGATCACACGAAACAATTTGATTATGTAAAACAAAATGCACAGTACTGTGCTTTTTGGCAGCCAACATGGACATATGATATCAACAAAGACTCACTTATCGCGCATTTGAAAAACATTTACACTGTATTCGATGGGTTGAAAGAGAATGTAGAATTGGAATTACTCTTAGGAGATATCGCACATTACCTATACAATCTCGATGTCAAAGAATATTATGACCCTGCGGTCAATCATTATAATAAAGCGATCAAGCTCTCCCCTACAGATTATCGTGGTCACTGGTTCTTGGGGTTTCACCTAAACCAATCGGACTTTGGGCCTGGTTCATTCCCGTATTTTACGAAGGCGCAAAGTTTGTTAAAGGACCAAGGCCCGGCAGAATTTTGGGAAGAATATGCAATTGCCGCCTATACGGTCAATATGCCGACCCATTGCATTTATGCAATGGACATTGAAAAAAAGATATTGCAGCACCCGGGATATTTTGAATCTTCCCTGGGAGAAGTTGCCCGTAAAAAAATAAATGCTGTCACGAGCACCGCCTCTTACAAATCAACCGATATCTGGGCTGCAAAAATGGGTGACACCGTTTCATTTATTTCCAGGCCGTTCGGAATTAAAGTGCGACTTGATTCTACCTGGCAAATTAAAGCCAGCGATTTTAAGGACAGGGAGGGATGGTTCTTAGTGAAGCCTTCAACGATCAAGAATAAAGCAGGCAGAGATATTGGATACTCCATCTTACTATTCATGAGGGTCCCTGCTGAAGGTGAAAAGCTTGATGACTTTGTTGCCAAACTTGCAGGAAGATATAAGGACAAGAAGAGCTTTTCCTTCTCCACAAAATATCCAATGCAGTCTTGGGAAATCAAAGACAAGACAATGTATGCCGACGTGGGTGGAGGACATTTCCATATTATTGGCATGGAAAGAAATAGACCTGCTTATCCAGGCCTTTTATTGGAAGAGGCAATTGGGCTTCCGATCAATGACGAAGCTGGAAAAATGGAGTATTACTCGGCCAATGCAAGCAAGGGAAGGTTTGCCGGTAAAATATATTATGTTTTTATTCTAGACACCTGCGAGGACATTTATGATAGATCATTTGAGCTTTTCAAGAAAATGTTTGAAAGAGATACCATCATTGAATAAGAATTAGAAATTTCCAGGTAATTTTAGTGAAACAACAGCTGCTCATGAGAAATATACTAGTCGCCACAGGCCTGCTTCTTTGCTGTGCCTGCAAGTTAAACGTTAAGACCCCGGATGATAGGTTAGCAAATGCTTCGCGGGAGGACAAGAATGGATGGGTGTACCTGCACTTGCAAGGATCCGCTGCCGATATTGGATACCAGCATGGGTTCCTTCTTTCCACCGAAATAGACTCTGCATTACAAACATTGCAATACTATCTCCAACACACTACCAATAAAGATTGGAGCTTTTACCGCAACTGTGCTTCCGCGTTTCTTTGGAATAAAGTAGACACAGAATACCAGCATGAAATTTCAGGTATTGCAGAAGGCCTGCAAGCAAAGGGAAAGAAATATGACAGCTTGGATATTACCGCGCTGAATGCTTTCATTGAGCTTTCACAATATTATGTGCCCCAATTACAGAATAGGGAACTTGCGGGCAGTGGAGATAATAAGGCGCCGGGGAATTGCAGCGCTTTTATAGCCACGGGCTCTTATACCAAGGATGGTAAAATAGTGATGGGCCATAATAATTGGATCGATTATATATTGGGAGAAAGATGGAATGTAGTGGCGGATATAGTGCCGCAACGTGGAAGCCATATCATCATGGATTGCTTCCCGGGATTTATTCATAGCGGTGATGATTTCGTGATCAGCAGCAACGGGATATTGATCACCGAAACAACCATTACAGGATTCAAGGGATTCGATAGCACGGCAACACCCGAATTTGTCCGCGCAAGGCGTGCAGCCCAATATGCCAACAGTATCGATGATGTGGTCAATACCATGGTGGCTGACAACAATGGTGGGTATGCGAATGATTGGCTGATCGGCGATATCAAAACCAACGAAGTAGCAAAATTGGAATTGGGGTTAAGGAATCATCGTGTTTGGAGGTCGAAGGACACAGCAATGATCGGTTCTAATTTTCCCAGTGATCCAAAACTGATTGCAGAAGAAACCACTTTTAAAGTGAAGGATTCAACTAATAGTCCCAATGGGCGTAAGCTTCGATTTGAAAAGCTCATCATTGATATGAAAGGAAAGATCGACCCGGAGACAGGCAAGGTGATGGAAGGTGATCATATGGATGCAACGAAGAATGCCATGGCGGCTGACCGTTGTGTTATTTGCGGGCATATCGATGCTGATCCTGTTGGTTGTCCTGAGTGGAGCGAAGGCCCCTATTATCCCATGGGTGCAGTAGAAGGTAAAGTCACGTCTGCAACGATGGCTCAGCATATGCAGTTTTGGGCAAGGATGGGCCACCCTTGTGGAGAGAGCTTTATTGCCAATCCTTTCTTTGAAAAGCACCCTGAATACAAATGGCAAAGTAAGTTCCTGCGTGATATGCCGGGCAATCCTTGGACGCTGTTTGAGGCTAAAAAATAATCATTTGATTTATAACGGGTTAATTATTGATCCATGTGTCAACCATGTGTCAACCATGAGTGGCTCATAGGTAAACCATGTGTCCTGGCACATGGTTGACACATGGATCACTCATGGTTGGTTAATGGTGAAATAGTAAAAGGAGTTTAGGAGGTTAGTAAAAACTGCAAATGCAACCTATTAAAAATGAGATGTTTGCCCCTTACCTGGCAATAGAATTAAATTGCAAATGGCAGCATTATTGGCTAATTTAAAGTACCAATAATCCTAATCAATAAATTCCATTTCTATGAAAAAGCAAACATCCACCCTTAATGAAAATGCCACAGTAGCATTGATCGCATCCGGTTTTCTTGCCATCGTTATGATTGCAACCTATATCCAGTTCTTTGCTTAAACCGGGGATTTAAAATATTCAGTGCATAACTGGAGAGGCTGTTCCAAAAGAGCAGCCTTTTTTATTTCTTGACAGCAAGCGGGCAAGTCGAATTAACTAAATTTAGCCGGTCAATTCATATGCCATGAGCAACTCCAGCAATTATTCAAATAACAGATCAAGAAGAGTTTTTATTAGTAATTCTCTCAAAGCTGCGGGAGCGCTCGCTTTGCCGGTGGGGCTTATGTCGTCGTCGCGAGCAATATCAAATAAGCCCGCTGGCGAAATAAATTACACCGTGCAGGAAATTATAAACATCATTTTCAAAGAGATCTCCGGGGCACCTTTCAACCCGACTGTCGACACCATCAAAAGTGGCAGTGGCGATCAACGAGTGACAGGCATTGTAACAACTATGTTCCCTACTGTCAATGTGATCAAGGAAGCTGCAAAGCAAAATGCGAATTTCATTATTGCTCATGAACCTACATTTTATAACCATGCGGATGAGCTCAATTGGGTTACTCCCAACGAGGTGGTCAAACAGAAACAAGAACTATTGCAGAAAAACCAAATTGCTATATGGCGATTTCATGATCATTGGCATATGTACAAGCCGGATGGCATTGTGCATGGCTTCTTGAAAAACACGGGCTGGCTTCCTTATTACCAGCCGGGCAAAATGCTGATCAGTATTCCAAAGCTTTCATTGCAGGAGTTGATAGCTCATTTAAAAACTTCGCTCGGTATTAGCCATATGCGGGTAATAGGTGATCTTTCTCAAACCTGTGAAGTGATTGGAATGATACCGGGCGCTGCGCCGGGGCAAATGCAGGTGTCTTTAATTGAAAAACAGAAGCCTGATGTTTTGATAGTAGGAGAATTACGCGAATGGGAAACAGCGGAATATGTCCGGGATTCAAGGCTGCTCGGTTCAAAGACTGCTTTGATCATAACGGACCACGCGGTCAGTGAAGAGCCTGGCATGGAATGGCTGGTGGAATGGCTAAAGCCAAAACTGCCGGGATTGCCGATAACACATATTGCTTCGGGTGACCCGTTTATATGGGTCTGAACTGGGATTTATCCAATAATCCCATAAATCCCAGTTCAGACAAGACAAGGCATAGTTTTTTTAGTAGTGCGGGTAAATTGATAAATGAAACAGCAAGAAAAACCACTTACCAAAAAAGAGGAAGTCAAGAAAAACCCGGATAAACATATTGATCAAGACTTTCCCGGGTATCCTCATTCACCATCTAAGGAAAAAACGATCAAACCTCAAAGCCAAGAACAGAAAGCAGAGGCCAATATCATTGGGAAGGACAAAAAACCTTATAAGTCTGAACCGGTACATGGAAGTGGCGTTCCCCAGAAAAGCAACAAAGGTGATGAAACAGAAGAGCAAAATTCCGATGGAAGCGCAAGCGCCTTTGAAGGGACCGAGGAGCTAAAAGATGATGAAGAATAGACTTAAACCCATCCCCTCTTTTTATAATCTTCATAGCCCAATTTGAGCGCCTCTTTTATTTGTTCCATTATTACGGCGTCATTTTTTGTGATATGAAAACAGCTCTTGCCTTTTAAAGTTTTCATTAGCTCATTGGGGATGGACTCCTTTCTTGGTTCGCAAACATAAACAGGCATAAAATAAAAACCTACATAGCCTTTCTGTACTAGTATGGCTGCAAACCAAAATTCCTTTCTCTTTTTGCCGTAAATCTCCAATTCCGTTTCGTTCACTATCGCCATTTGTCCACCCACCCCGCCCCTCATTACTAGGTTTCCTTTGGCATAAGGCAACATAAGCTTTTTTATCTCTTCAAAGATTGTTACTAAGTGAGATTGCCCGGCTGATTTATCACTGTACTTTATCCCTATCGCTCCTTTTTCATTGTCCTTTTTCTTCGCTGTTGCTTTTGCTGCTTTCTTTGCAGGCGCTTTTGAAGAAGTTTTCTTTGCAACTGCTTTTTTTACTGGTTTAGCGGCTTTGGCCATAAGAGTCAGTTTGTACCCAAATATATAAAAAAGTTTTCCACGCTGAATTCACTTTGCAGTGTAACAGTTTACTCAAAATTAATCGAATCGATCTCGCATACTTGTTACTTTTATGGAAACATCAACTATGAAACAATTCAAACCGTTATTCACCTTCTCCATTTTCATGATCGCCTTATCCTGCAGCCAATGCAGCAAAGAAAGCCGTGTATCGACCGTACCGGCAAATGCTACACAAACCACGGCAACCAAAACTTCTGCTGTAGTACCCTTCGCTGCTACCGTTACCACTGAGAATTTTGAGAGCGGAACTAAAACCGCATATGCAACAGGTAATGTAACCTTGAGCACAGGGGTATGGACATTCAACGATGCGTTACTGGGCAATTTGTCTACCGACAGAAAGAACGGAGCACAATCTGCCCGCGTACGCAATAGCGGGAAGCTGACAATGACATTCGATCATGCAGCCGGTGCTTCTACTGTAACAGTATTGCATGCATTGTTCGGCACCGACGCTAGTTGCACCTGGCAACTTTGGTACAGCACCAATGCTGGCAGCTCTTTTACACAAGCAGGAAGCACAGTCACCACCAGCTCCACAACCCTTACCACTGCCTCCTTTACGATAAATGTATCGGGCAATATCCGTTTCGAGATCCGTAAGACCGATGGCAGCGCCAACAGGATCAACTTCGACGACTTCTCCATCACTGACTTTGGCTCCGGTGGCGGAGGCGGTACAGGAGGCAAGAAATTCTTATTCGATGCCGCTCATGCCGAGACTGCCGGCAATGCTGATTGGGTAATTGATGAAGACAATAGCACGCCCCAAAGGATACCTACACCGGCTCAATCCGGCATCACTGCTTCAACAGCAGAAACATTCTGGACAGGGGCGCTATCAAGCTGGGGCATTGCATTGGTAAAGGCCGGCAATACAGTTGAAACACTTCCTGCAGGTACTTCCATCACCTATGGCACTTCGAACGCGCAAGACCTTTCTCATTACGATGTATTCATCGTTGATGAGCCCAATACTTTATTCACCACCGCAGAAAAGCAGGCCATCATCAATTTTATTAGTCATGGCGGCGGCTTGTGCATGATCTCGGACCATACACAATCCGACAGGAATAATGATGGGCATGATTCCCCTGATATTTGGAACGACCTGATGACGAATAATGGAATTGTGAGCAATCCTTTCGGTTTTAGCATCGACCTCACTAATATCACTGAAACAAGCAGCAATGTTCTTACCAACAGCAGCACGAATCCTATCTTACATGGCTCACAGGGTGCTGTGACACAGCTCGATTATCATAATGGCGCTACTGTTACCATTAATTCTTCAGCCAATCCAACTGTGCAAGGATTGATCTGGCAAAGCGGGTTTACGCAGAATTCAACACATATCATGTGTGCGTCTTCTACCTATGGAACAGGCCGTGTATTTGTTGTTACAGACAGTTCACCCATGGATGATGGAACTGGTGCCCCGAATAATAATCTTTTTGTAAGCTGGAATACTTTTAGTCATACTCAATTGTTTATGAATGCTTCGCTTTGGTTAGCGAAATTGCAATAAGTATATTATTTTGACCTTCAAGGGCCGCGCCTTCGGCGCGGCCCTTTGCTTGCGAGTTAGCAGGTCTGCTTAACCTTGATAGGTCCACACCTCCTCCTCTCTTCCTCCTCATTGCCTCCCCGGGTTTCGAGGCCGGCAGAAGGGGAAACAAGGTATTTCCGAGGACATTCCGAGGAGAAATACCCAACCGTCACGGCCTTCCGAGGAGCCCGTCACAGCTAGTATCGAATACCGTCACATTTTTCGATTTACCCCGCATGCCAGTGTGTACATTTGGCTAATAAATGAATTGGTTGATGGCAAAGCACCTCGTTTGTATTGTTTTACTTTTTATCCTGTCTTACCTGTCTTATGGGCAAAAGGCTGGCAAACCAATTCCTATCATCTTTGATACCGATATGGGACCGGATTATGATGATGTAGGGGCCATCACTATTTTACATGCCATGGCAGATAGTGGTCAAGTAAACATACTTGCCACCGTGGCCAGCACCAATTATGAAGGCGTAGCTGCAGTGCTGAATATATTCAATACTTATTTCAAGCGGCCCAATACTGCCATCGGCGTTCCAAAAGGCAATGCAGTAAAACAAAAAGATTGGCAGCATTGGACAGATAGCTTGCTGGCAAAATATCCGCACAATTTAAAATACAATAATGAAGTCCCGGATGCTATCGGGGTTTATAGAAAAGCATTGGCAGGGCAACCAGACCACAGTGTAACGATCGTTACGGTGGGTTTTCTTACCAATCTGGCAGGCTTGCTTCATTCTACCGGTGACCAATACTCATCTTTAAGCGGCGCTGACCTAGTGAATTTGAAAGTGAAGCAACTGGTCTGCATGGCAGGCAGGTTCCCGATGGGAAGTGAATTTAATGTGCGAATGGATGCCCCGGCATCTAAATATGTATTTGAGAATTGGGGCACACCCATCATTTTTAGCGGGTTTGAAATTGGCGCCAATATTACTACCGGTATCCCGCTAATACATAATGTTGCTATTAAAAATGACCCGGTAAAAGATGTATTTAGTATTTGTATCCCTAAGGCAGCAGAGGATTCTGCGGGAAGAAAAAGTTGGGATGAAACAGCTGTATTGGTTGCAATTAAGGGTTATGAGCCTTGGTACCGGCTGGAAGAAGGCCGGATTGAAGTTGCAACAGATGGATCCAATGCCTGGAATGGAAGATCGAAGGGACAGTTCCGTTTAGTGGAGAATCTACCGCCTTCGGTTATGCAAGACCTGGTCAATAGGCTCATTATGCACCAACCTTCCCCCCATAATTACCACTAACAGGGTATTTTGGCCGGTTTTCGGTTATACTACATTTGAAAAGGCATTCTATTATACCCAAATGCCTTAGGGTTCCTCTTTAACCATCAAAACCAACCAACATGAATCCCTGTCTTCGTAAACCGAATAGAACCGAAAGGAATCTCGTTATTTCCTTGCTTTCATTCTTTTTAACCATTTTCTTATTCGTTGCTGCTTGCAATGATGAGCCAAAAGAAAAAAAGGATGATAAAGGAAAGACCGATACAACGGCCAATACTAACCAACCCAGCCCCAAAGCAAGCATCGCCGACACCAGTGTGTTGACGGTAGCCAGCATCCGTGAATCGGCAGACGGAAGAAAAGAAGAGGTCTTGTTCAATGAGAAGGAACAAATATTTATACTGAATAAGTCTGATGATCATGATGCCGGCTTTAGCAAGCAACTGCATGTTGCGTTAGACAGCAATAAAGTGATCAAAGTATTTTCTGACCCTGCCAATGGGCTTTTAAAGGGAATTGCAACTCCTTCTGAAAAAGAGATGTCAGATTTTCATGGCCTGCGTAAGCAACTGCTGAAAGCAGAAAAGCCTTTGCCGATCGATGTCTTTAAGATCGATACTTCCAAATTCAACGTGATTGACAAATACCTGAAGTTCCCCAGCTTCAAAATATGTTCTAAGACAGTCCCTGGTTACGCGACTGCAAAGCAAATATTCGATTACTGCGCAGCTCAATCCTGTAACCTGCCGGGCCCCTATGGAGTTACGCCGTGTATCCCTTTCCAGTATGTTATAGACGGGTGCTATGCACGCGCACATAAGATGCGTTGGATCATTGAAAATAAATATCATTATTGCTGCCAAAAGGTATTCAGCTTTGCCAACCAAGGCAATGATCGCCTCGCAGTGAAGGCCAATAAATGGGGTGGTTGCTGCGTAACTTGGTGGTACCATGTTGCCCCCTTGATCAGTGTTAGGACAAAATTCATGTTAGGCAAAGGTGGAACAGCTATATACCTCAACCTGGCTTACGTAATTGACCCCGGCATGTTTGACCAACCGGTATTATTGTCGACTTGGCTGCAAGCGCAGAAAAATTTGAACTGCTCCAGCAATGCTAATGTCTCCATGTATACGATCCAGCCTGGCAGTGCATATACACCGGCCAATTTTACAGGCACTAGTTTCACCACTGACCCAACTTATTCAGCAACCAATACTACTTTAACGAATTATCGTAACTTGACTACCTGTCATTGATATGATCGTGCTATTGGTTTGCATATTACAATTACCCGTATTGAGCAATATACAGGAACAACAAGCAGACAGTACAATACATAAGCTTACCGTTGCAAGAGTGGTGGATAAGCTAAAAGAAGGGTATGCTGAAGTGATATTCCTTGAATCGGCAAGGTTTTACAAGTTGCAGCATAGCAACCCGCATTATGCAACATACCTCGGTTTGTTGCAACGCGCGATAAAAACAAAGTCGATAGTGGAAGTCAAATTCACAAAACCAAATGGTGATATCATTGCATCGGTTAAAATCCCCATTTCTTCATCGCCATGAAATCTTCCTTGGCACACTCCAGCGGCGTTTTTCCTTGGTAGGATTCCTGTTCCACAATAAAGTGATGTGTACCGCCAGACCTGCGGGCAAGGTCTACAATGTCTTTGGTTGACATGATCCCTGCCCCGAGAACAGTGCTTTCATATCCAGCGCCCATTTCCCCTTGCCCGGTTGTTTTTATTTCATCCTTTACATGCATTAGTTCAAAACGGCCAGGGTATTGGTGTAGAATATCTATTGCACTACTAGTACCCACATGGAACATATTACCAATATCAAATTGCATAGCAACCAATTGGGGATCGATGCTATCCATGATGATATCGAAAACTTTCTTACCATTAACTTCTTGACTGAATTCGAAGTTGTGGTTATGGTAACCGAACTTCATTCCATGCTTCTTACAGAGCTCCCCGCTTTTATTAAACAGGTCTAAGAACTTCTTGAGGTCATCATAACTTTTACGAAGATTTTCATCCAGCCAAGGACTGATCACATAATGTTGGCCCACAGTTGCAGCGTCTTCCACTGTCCACTTCCATGCATCGGTAAAATCTTTCTTCGCATCATCCCAATGTTGCTTGCCCATCACAGTATGCCCGCTCAACATCTTTAATTGAAGTCCGTCCAGGAGCTTCTTGAAGTCTGTAGCTGAATATCCATAAAATTTTCGGTTAATATAATTTGCGTGCTCCACATAACGATAACCCATAGATGACAGCTGCTTTAAAACGCCCGGGGGGTCTTTAGCCATATCGTCACGTACTGAATATAGTTGAATGCCAAGAACATCGGGTGAGGCTGGTGCGGCAAATAGGCCTTTAGTTAACATTGAAGTGCCTGCCAAAGTGAGGGCGGTCTTTTTTAAGAAGGATCTCCTGGATGTTTGCATATTGACAGTTAATTGTTGAAGATTAGTTAAAAAGTTTAATAAGATACGGAATTTTATATTTCTAATTATTGGCAACAATGGAGGCACAAACGGATGATAGTTGAGGATGACCGGTTTGTGCAAAACTTTTTGCAATAATTAAGAAGGTTTTAAACAATTATAGCACGAGAATTGAGTAAATTGTTTGCTCTTAATTGTCAAACCACTATGCGCATTCAATTCACGAAAAATATCCAGTTTACGAGACTATTGAAAGTAGACGGAAGGTTAAGGGAATTCAACTTCAGGAAACTGGGCGGACCCAATGAAGGCATCTTCACCGTTGATACAGTGGATGACAGGGGTAATCGCTTAATGTTCCGGATGAAGAAAGAAGAGGAAGTGTGGAAAATATTACCCATCGTAATGCCTCAATGGATATTGGAAAACGAAGGAAATTTTCACCTGCTCATCGAAGAAGAATTGAAAGTATCCTAGTCTTAGTATTTTATTCCTCTTATTGCTGACTTCAATCCCCATTAGTCAATCAGTGGACATTTTATTGAAGATTAATTTATTGAAAGGAATGCCAGGTTTTTGACGTTTGAACTTGGCACTCAATTGGAATTTTGTGATGTAAACCGACAGATATGAAACGGGAATCATCACAGCCACCGGAAATAAATCTTAAACAGGAAGGAAGACGTCACGAACACATCCAAATTGCTACTGTAATAACTATTTTATTGATCCTTACATTTATTGGTTCGACCATTTACGTCGGGATCAGCTGCTTCTTTAATCGTTAAATGAATTACGGGGATGTATTGATGAATTTTACTTTAATATACTCTGCAGCACAGATATCGATCCATCTATCTTTTCAGTAGTAGCCCACATACCAGGTAAAGCATTATCATATCCATTTTTGCCCGGGGTAACCCTTCGCCCGCGTGTGGCGAAAGCCTAGAGATCATGATCACATAAGGCTTTTGTTGCTGGGCTGGTGAATTTGTTCTTCCCTCTCATTGTAGTAGTTAATTCCAGGCAAATGTAATTATCCAAAACATACATAATTGATTCTAGTCATTAGTTTATATTTAACTTTACGACCATGCAAAAGAATTTTTCATTCTTAAAGGTCACGATGCTGTTTTTTATATTGCCTGTATTGGCTAATGGTCAATATAAGGTCCGTATCGTGCTGGACAATGTGCCGGTGCAAACATCCAGCAAGGTCTATATAGCTGGGAATTTCAATAGCTGGAATCCCGAAGATCCGCTGGTGGCCTTGCAGAAAGACGCAGAAGGCAAGTATTCCATTGCTTTCAATAATTCCCCCAAGATGGATTATGAATTCAAATTCACGATGGGCAGTTGGCAAACAGTGGAATGTCAATCGAACGGGATGGATATACCAAACAGGCGCTTATCGATACAATCTGATACAGTGCTGCATTTTTCAATAGCAGGTTGGAAGAATGGGAAGAATGAACCTCCTAAGCATACGGCCAGTCAGCATGTGCAGGTTTTAGATACTGCTTTTCAAATTCCGCAGTTACAACGCACACGGCGGGTTTGGATCTACTTGCCTGCCGACTATGCGACCAGCGATAAAAAATACTCTGTATTATACATGCATGATGGGCAAAACCTTTTTGATGCTGCCACTTCTTTTGCTGGTGAATGGGGCGTTGACGAGGCGCTCGATACGCTCAATAAGCCTTGCATTGTGGTGGGGATCGATAATGGCGGTACACATAGGATGCAGGAATACAATGTTGAAGACAATGACCGGTTTGGAAAAGGCGAAGGAAAGGCTTATCTAGAATTCATTGTCAATACGCTCAAACCCTATATCGACAAAAAATTCCGTACACTGCCCGATGCGAAGCATACGGCCATTGCCGGTAGCTCTATGGGAGGGTTGATCAGCTTTTATGCATTATTGGATTATCCCACTAGCTTTGGTGCCGCAGGTGTATTTTCTCCTTCCTTCTGGCTAGTTGAAAATAAAATGCCGGCTGATTTCTCTATTTTGAATGGCAAGCGAATCTATTTCTATTATGGTGACTTAGAAGGAAAAGAAATGGGGCCTCCTACTGAAAAGGTGATCACCAAAACAAAGACCGTCCCGCATGTAGACATAGCATCTTCCGTGGATCAACAAGGGAAGCATAATGAAGCAGCATGGAAAAAGACCTTTCCTGCCTTCTATCGGTGGTGGGTGGAGGGGATGCAATGAGCAATGTTGAACATAACCACGATCATCACCATCATCATGCACAAGACTTAAAGACGGTGAGCAATGCGCTGGTTATTGGTATTGTGTTGAATGCTCTTTTTGTGGTAACAGAATTTGTGGCGGGGTTTATCAGCAATTCTCTTGCTTTATTATCCGATGCAGGCCATAATTTAGGAGATGTAGCAAGCCTTTGTATTTCTTTATTTGCGTGGAAGCTTACAAAAGTAAAGCCCAATGCCAAATACACGTACGGTTATAAGAAAGCTACTGTGCTGGCATCATTGCTGAATGCTGCTATTTTATTAATAGCCGTGGGATCGATCGGATGGGAAGCTATACAAAGGATCATACATCCCGAACCTACACAAGGAGAAACAGTGGCGATCGTAGCAGGTATTGGTATCATCATCAATGGCCTATCCGCCTATCTTTTTTATAGGAACAAAGACACAGACCTGAATATGAAAGGAGCTTACCTGCACTTGCTCACCGATGCATTAGTTTCCTTCGGTGTTGTGGTAGGAGGCATTGTTCTTTATTATACCGGCTGGCAATGGCTCGACCCGCTGGTGAGTCTTGGGGTTATCGCCGCGATCGTTGCATCCACTTGGAACCTTTTGGCTGAGAGTTTGCGTATGAGTCTCGATGGAGTCCCTTACAATATCGACATGGAAAAAATAAAGTCGAGTGCGATAAAGATCCCCGGTATAAAAGGTATTCACCATATTCATATATGGGCGATGAGCACGACGAAGAATGCGCTCACAGCCCATTTGATCATCGAAAAGGAGCTTGATGAAAATGCATTGCAGGCTGCCAAAAATGAGTTTAGGCATCAATTGGGGCATTTGAATATTGAGCATGCGACATTGGAAACAGAACTTGAAAATGCTAGTAATATTGAGGATGATTGCGATTAATTCCTGGAAACAAAACATGGCAATCTAAATGATCGAGTTTACCGCTACGCTTCTCCAGTTTGCCGAACAAGGTGAAAAAACTGGTTGGACTTATATCAATATACCCGCAAAACTGGCGCAAAAACTAAAACCGGGTAATAAGAAATCATTTCGTGTAAAAGGAAAGCTTGACGATTTTGCTATTAAGGCAGTAGCGCTTTTACCGATGGGTGGTGGCGATTTTATAATGGCAGTAAATGCCAATATGCGCAAAAAGATCGGTAAACGCAAAGGTGAAACTTTAAAAGTGCAGCTGCAGGAAGACAAGAAAAAGCTTGAAATATCAAAGGAGTTCCTGGAATGTTTGGCAGACGAGCCTAAAGCGGTTGAGTTTTTTAAGACCCTTGCACCCTCTCATCAACGTTATTTTAGCAAATGGATAGAAGATGCCAAAACTGAGGGAACTAAGGCTAAGCGGATTGCACAGGCCGTAACGGCACTAGCTAAAGGATTAGGATTTTCCCAAATGATACGGAGTGCCTTGCAGAATAGAAAAGACCTCAACCAATAAATAACATGAAAAAAACCATTCTTCCGTTATTCCTTCTTGCTACCAAATTCGCTTTATCTCAAACCAATGTGTACACGGCTAGGGACGGTACCAATATAAATGTCACCGTCCATGATGCCAATCCTGATCACGGTGATAAAATGTCTGTTTATGCAGGCTATTATGGGATGGAAGGATCAAGATTTGTAGGGATGAATTATTACCTACCGAAGATCTTTTACCTTAATGTACAGGCCGGGCAGAGTAATTATATGGCGGAAATGGATGTATTTGCCATCAATATGCTGCATCAAAAGGAAGTTCCGCATATCGCGCGCATGTTACAAGCTGCGGGAAGAAAGAAAAGATATATCGTTCGCATACCTGAAAAGCTGAGGTTCAGCATTGGTCCGCATATTGGCATCGGGTATACAGACTTCAGCATGCCATTGAATGAGATCAATGGAACAGGCAATACTCCATATACCACTACCTATGCTATTGGAGGGGTTTCTTTATTGAAAGCAAGACATACGGATTTTACGATAGATGAGAGAAGGCGATATAACCTTCATGTGGTAGCCAGGTTGAATGCAGATGTCGTATATTATTTCAACCGTACCTTGAAGGACAAAGACCCTTCCGATACACGCACGCTCAATGATATTACACGCCAAACTGGTTTCAGGCTCTATTATGAGGGGAGGAACACATTCTATTCCCGTAAAGGCGGGTTTGGGTTCTTTTATATGGGAGGCGCCGGCCTCAACTCTTACAAGGGTTATTCCTATTCTCTTTTTGGCGGCCTGGGATTTTTTTATGCATTTCTTTAATGTAAAATTCAAAATGCAAAATGAAAAATTATTACATCGCTTTTAAAAACCTAATTGGTCCAAAGATTGGAACATTTCTATTACTTCCGTTGTCATTTTTACTTTTAAATTTTTCATTTTTAATTTCTTCCCCTGCCCCCCTACCAGCGGAAGATCATCCAACTTTGGCCCTTGGTGCAAAAGCGCCACCATTTAGTCTTTTAGGAGTTGATGGTAAAACATATACACTCGCATCCTTCAAGAATGCAAAGTTGTTGGTGATCGTCTTCACGTGCAACCACTGTCCTACTGCGCAAGCTTATGAAGAAAGGATAAAGCAGTTAGCCAAGGATTATTCAACAAAAGGCGTGCAATTAGTGGCCATTATGCCGAATGATCCACAGGCCATACGTTTGGATGAGCTCGGTTATACAGACCTAGGGGACAGCTATGCAGAAATGAAGATCCGTGCTAAGCAAAAGCATTTCAATTTTCCTTACTTATATGACGGTAAAACGCAATCTGTCGCCAAAGCTTATGGCCCAGTGGCAACGCCGCATGTTTTTATTTTCGATAAGGAAAGGAAGCTAAGGTATCAAGGCCGGATAGACGATGTGGAGAAACCATCCAAATCACCCAACAGCTTGGACACAAGAAATGCCATTGAGGCCTTGCTCAATAATAAGGAAGTGCCCGTGCAATCGACAAAAGTTTTTGGCTGTTCCATCAAATGGGCAGAGAAGAAAAGTTGGATCGAGAAGGCAAAGCAGGATTGGGCGAAGGAGCCGGTGACCTTGGATACGATCGACGAAGCAGGGATCAAGGCGCTTATTAAAAATAGTTCAGGCAAGCTTCGCTTGATCAATGTTTGGGCTACCTGGTGTGGCCCTTGCGTGACCGAGTTCCCCGAGTTCATTGCGATGAACAGGATGTACCGCCGGCGGGATTTTGAATTCATCAGCATCAGTGCGGATGAGCCATCGAAAAAAGATAAGGCCCTTAAATTCCTGCAGCAAGAGCAGGCATCAAATACAAATTACATTTTTCATACCGATGAAAAGTACAAGCTGATAGAAGCCATTGACCCCAAATGGCAAGGAGCATTACCCTATACCATGATCGTAGATCCGGGCGGAAAAATTGTCTATGCCAAGGAGGGACCGATTGACCCGGCAGCGATCAAAAAAATGATTGTGGATGACAATACGGTCGGTAGATATTATTAAACCCTTCATTGCAGTTTTTATCATTGGGCTATTTGCCTGTCACTCCAGTAAGTCAATAACCGGCACTTATGTGTCGAGCTTTAAAGACAGTGTAAAGGCGGAGGCCAGGTTAACCTTAAAAGACAGCTCCGCATTTGAGTTCTATATCAAATCGGGACACTTTCGTGATTCCATTTATGGAAAGTATAAATATGCCCGGCATTATGTAGAGCTAAAGCAAGCGCAAACAGGGAAGGCGGCTTTTGTTCCGATCAAACTATATGTAAGGGACCGCAAATTGTTCCGCCTGGACTTGACAGGAAATATTGTGAATCGAAAGCAAGCATTTATGAAAACGGGCACTTTGCGCTGGCACACATTATTCCCGGATTGGAATCTTTGGAAACCGCGGGAGCCTGATGGTCCCAGTTCTATAGGTTTTATTTATAGATCGCTCTTGACGGTAGCATTACCGGTATGGCCCGCATATTTAATTGTTCAGCACGTCTTGTCCCTACCCTATATTGTACAATAAGGACCCTTGCTGCAGTTTTGTTACAGTGGAATTAGAAGAAGATGATCGCTAAGATAATTGCCGTGCTCCCATCAGCGTTCATGCTTTGCCGCAACTTGTGTTGGAATATCTTAAATCCTAATCTATTGAAGAAGCTCAATTTCTTTCCAGTGAGCTTCTCATAATCACGTATTTTAATGGTGGCGAGATAGTGGGGTGTGTCACCTTTTATTGCAGCGGCATTTGTTGAAATGGTGAGCCCGCCAATAATGCAAACGAGGAGGAATAATAGCTTTCTCATATTGCGTTAGAGTTTTCGATCCTGTAAGTACCTTATAATGAACATAGAGCAAAAATAAGGCTGGACAAGGGTTCTATGCTTGCAGGTATCCGATATTTTTACTAAATTGTAAGAAGCGATCCAATCCATATCCCTTAGAAATACCTTTCTATCCAATTTCCATTTGAAAGCCTGTTGATTTTTACGGACCCTAAACGTTACCCTAATGAAACCCCTCCGTAATTATATTCTAACAGGACATCGTCGTTTATTTTCTTCCGGCGTAATGTTCTATTGCTGGCGCATCTTTTTTGTGCTATTCATCTTCTTCTTACTGGTAAATATTGCAAGCAGGATGTAACTCATAGTAGGATAAATCTTAACTAAAAAGTTACAACAATTAGCCTTTTCCACACGTTGTGTATAAGTACCTTTGTAAAAAATCTGTTTCGAATAACTATATTTGAAACAGGTGAAAGGGTTAGTAGTATCGAAGACCGGTACTGCTGTTTGTGAACTTAAATTGATACGAATTGACAGACACTATAATTAGCCTTGAGACGGTTAACCCTATTGAGTTTTTCGGTGTAAACAACGGTAAATTAGACATCCTCAAAAAGAAATTCCCCCTATTAAAGATACTTTCGAGGGGCACTCAACTGAAATTAAGCGGCTCCCCTGAGCAAGTAGAAAGCGCCAAAGAAAAGATTGATCTCATTGTCCAGTACCTGGAGCGTAACGGGCACATGAGTGAAAACTATTTTGAGCAGATCCTTGGTGGGGATGATGCTGAAACAGTTGATAATTTCATTGACCGTAACCCGAATGATATTCTTGTTTTTGGCCCGAACGGAAAAACAGTGAGGGCAAGAACGGTTAACCAAAAGCGACTCGTGCAAGTGGCAGAGAAGAGCGACGTTGTATTTGCGATCGGCCCTGCCGGTACCGGTAAAACCTATACTGCCGTAGCGCTTGCGGTAAGAGCATTGAAGAATAAGATCGTCAAAAAGATCATCCTTACACGTCCTGCGGTAGAAGCCGGTGAAAATCTCGGTTTCTTACCCGGTGATTTGAAAGAGAAGATCGATCCATACTTAAGGCCATTGTATGATGCGTTGGATGATATGATACCAGCTGATAAGCTGGGGTATTACATGAGCACAAGGGTGATTGAAATTGCACCCCTGGCTTATATGCGCGGCCGTACCTTGGACAATGCATTTATCATATTGGATGAAGCGCAGAACGCTACAGACCTGCAGATAAAAATGTTCCTGACCCGTATTGGTGCGAATGCAAAGGCCATCATTACCGGCGACGTAACTCAAATCGACTTACCAAAGAATCAACGAAGCGGTCTTGAAAAAGCTGTGCGGATCTTAAAGAACATTGATGGCATCGCTCATATAGAGCTGGATGAAGAAGACGTAGTACGTCACCGCCTTGTGAAGTCGATCATTAAGGCTTATGACAGGGAACGAGAAAAAGAAGCCAAGGAACAAGGATTTAAACCGCCAACAACACATCAAAATAATCGAACTGACGAAAAACCCAAACAGGAAGAATAGTAATCTAACCCGTTAAAACCTGTCCCGCAATTGATGCGGGACTTTTTTTTTACTTTACTTTTGCTCATTATGAATAAAATAATCATTCCCTCTCTTCTCCTCCTGTTTTTTTCTTGTAACCAAGGTTATAAAAAGGCAGAAGACGCACAAGATGCCGGGCGGCAGTTCATACGCGCCTCTCTTGACGGTGAATACAATAAAGCATTGTTTTACTTACTGAAGGATTCCACCAATCTAGATATCATGAATAAGTGGAAAAGTGAATACGAAGGTCTGAGCAGCGATGAAAAAAGAGAATATAAAAATGCAGAAATTAGGCCCGTAAGCATTGAACAGCAGCCTGACTCATCCGTCAACTACACTTTCACTAACAGCTATAAACTAAAAGACACTACGGTCATAAATATAGTCAAAGTGAATGGCGAATGGCTGGTAGACTTTAAGCATATTCATAAGCTTATTCATTAGCATGCTGATAAAAAATATACTGCTCGTTGCATTCGGCGGTGGGTTGGGTAGTGTTTGCAGGTTCCTGTGCCAGAAATATATCTACGAGACCCATCCCCAAGTTTTTCCCTTGGGGACTTTCTTGGTCAATATTAGCGGCTGCCTTCTCATTGGCATTTTCAGTGGCCTTGCTGAAAAAGGAAATGTGCTTACACCAGGTTGGAGGCTTTTGTTGACGACGGGCCTATGCGGTGGGTTCACAACCTTCTCCAGCTTTGCCTATGAAAACGTTGCGCTTATGAAAGGCGGTTATTTTGGTTATTTTATTTTGTATACCGCTGCAAGCGTGGTATTAGGACTGCTGGCCACTTGGTTAGGTTTGGTTTTAGTAAGGGCTTTTTGAGAATTGTACATTTGTCTATACAACTTTGAATCATGATGACAGTTTCCCATCCTTGGCATGGTGTACCAGTAGGTAGTAATGCCCCGCGGGTCGTGAATGCGGTTATTGAAATTCCACAAGGATCAAGGGCCAAATACGAGATCGATAAGGAGAGCGGCTTATTGAGGTTGGACCGTGTTATTTATTCTTCCTTTTATTATCCTTGCAATTATGGATTCATTCCGCAAACCTATGGGGATGATAAAGACCCGCTGGATATATTAGTGATCACATCATTGCCTGTGCAAGCCCTCTGTCTTGTTCAAGCAAAAGTGATCGGCGTAATGCAAATGGTTGATAGCGGTGATGCCGATGATAAGATCATTGCGGTTGCCGCCAATGATCCCAGCGTTAACCATTATAACAATATAGAAGAATTGCAGCAGCATTTCTTTGATGAGCTACGACATTTTTTTGAAGAATATAAGAAGCTTGAGAACAAGACCGTGGTAGTGGAAGAGTTTGGAGATAAAGCTACCGCGCTGAAAGTGATTGAGGATGCCGTCAAATTTTACCAAGAAAATTTCAGGAAATAAGATGATGAAAAACTCCAACAACAATAATATGGCTTTGAATACTATTTTGCTGTTGATCCTTGTAGGACTTGTGGCCGGCGCCTTGAGCGGGATGGTAGGCGTTGGAGGAGGAATTATTATCGTACCCGCACTGGTTTATGTGCTCGGGTTTTCCCAGTTCCAAGCCCAGGGCACTTCCTTAGGGCTGCTATTATTGCCGGCTGGTTTTTTAGCTGTTATCAACTATTACAAAAAAGGGTATGTCGACTTCAAAGTGGTTATGATCATGTTTGTTGCTTTTGTTATCGGGAGCTGGCTGGGCAGTAAATTGTCATTGTCCCTTACGCAAGATGCCGTTAAGAAAGTATTTGCCGTGATCATGATATTAACGGCTGGAAAAATGCTGTTCTTCGATAAGTAAGCCTACCGGAAATACCTCTTTATCACCCTCAGCTTATGCGTGCGTTCACGAGTATCGGCATTGATGATGCCTTCATTATCGATGAGATCGATACGAACCTTGCCGGAAGAATGAATGATCTCATGATCGTTCAATAGGATGCCCACATGGGTGATCTTTCCTTCTGCATTGTCAAAGAAAGCAAGGTCACCGCATTTTGCCTCTTGCAAAAACCCTATTGCCTCTCCTTGCGTGGCCTGCAAATGGGCATCACGAAGCAGCTTATAATTAAAGAAGCGAAAAATGAGCTGGGTATAGCCGCTGCAATCAATTCCAAAAACTGATCTCCCACCCCATAGGTAAGATGTATTCAATACTTGAAAAGCCTTAGCACAAAGCGCCTGGGGATTGAATATATCTTTTGAAGCATGCCAGGTGGAAGTGTTATCGTATTCAATATGGTAAGGCCCGATCTTTATCCCAGCCTTTTGCCCCGCTGGTACGGGTGATCCCATTACTGCATAGGCCGGCTTGCCGTTGATCATTATCTTTGCAGTCCAATCACCAACATACAGTGACTGGTCTAACCCAGGCGGTACATTATCCAATATAAAAAGCTGGCTCCTTTGGCACCAGCCTTCATAGTCATCATACAGGCATCGAAGTTTAACATGATCTTTTGTTTCTTCCAGCACCAAGCCGCTTTCACCCAATAACAGCTCGCTAACCATTTCGCTTTTATGAGATGATTCAGCTCTCAATGGGGCTACTGGAACAATGCAGGTGGCAAAAGACATGTAGCGGATATTTTTTGGAAAGATACGGGATGATTGGAGATTATGAATTTTGCTCACTTTTGCATCTCACTATTGTATTTTCCCTAATTTTCGTGTAATGAACCAGGATCGTTACACAAATATGAGCGACCAGGAGCTACTGGAGCAATTTTATGCCAGTCAAGATAATCATTGGCTGGGCATACTGTTGCACAGGTATACGTTGTTATTGCTGGGTGTGTGCATGAAATACTTGAAGAACGAAGAAGAAGCAAAGGACAGCGTTCAACAGATATTTCTCAAAAGCATAACCGAGCTGCACAAATACAAAGTAGAATATTTCAAGTCATGGTTATATATGGTTGCCAAGAACTATTGCCTTATGAAGCTGCGCGACAAGCCGGGAAAAGTATCCACAGAAATAAAAGAGCATTTTGCTGTGACGCCGGAAGAGGACAATAGCTTGAACTTACACCTGGAAAAAGACCGCCAACTGGAGCTGATGAGCAATAGCCTGCAAGAGCTTAACAAAGAACAGAAACTGTGTGTAACTTTGTTCTACCTGGAAAAAAGGACCTACCAGGAGATAGCAGAGCGAACAGGGTTTAGCTTGATGCAGGTAAAAAGCTATATTCAGAATGGCAAGCGCAACCTGAAGATACTGTTGGAAAAAAAGCTCAATAAGAACCCATAACAGAACGTTTATATACTATGAAGACCCTTAGTTTTCACGATCATGGATAAGGACCTCCTGAACATATTATCAAATAGTAATAAGGACATCGATAATCAAAAATTGATGGACTACCTGGGCGGTAAGCTCCAGGGAGAGGAGAAACATGAAGTGGAACAATGGATGGCAGAGAATGAATTTGTAAACGAAGCGATGGAAGGACTGCAGGATTTTTCCGGTAAGAAGGACCTGCAAGGATATGTTGACCAACTGCACAAAGACCTCAATAAATATATACAGCAAAAGAAACAGCGCCGGGAAAGACGTAAAATACAACAAGCGCCATGGGTATATCTTACAATTGTGGTGGTGCTGGCGCTTTGTGTTATTGCCTACTATATAATCCGGAAACTCCTGCAATAATGTATATTGCATGCCGCCAGTGGCAGCAACAAAATATGCATTATGAGAAAACCCCTATTGCTTATCAGCTTGATGCTTTTATTAAGTATTAGTCACGCTCAAAAGATCAGTTACCAAGTATCCTTTCCCAATCTTAACCATCATGAAGCCCTCATATCGGTGACCGCCTCTTCTATTAGGCCGGGCATTGCCATTTTTCGTATGAGCCGCTCCTCCCCTGGTCGTTATGCCACCCACGAATTTGGAAAGAACGTATATGATATTAAAGCTTTTGATAGAGCAGGTAGATCGATCAGCATTAACCGGGTTGATGGAGATGTATACGAGGTCCCTAAACAAGATGGAACGGTAAAAGTCACCTATACATTATATGCCAATTATGCGGATGGAACTTATGCTGGCATCGATCCCACCAATATCCACTTTAATATGCCGGCGGCTTTTATGTGGGTGAAGGGATATGATAATGCACCCATAGAAATAAAATTCGAGATCCCGCAAGACAAACAATGGACAATTGCCACACAATTGAAACCGACAGATGATCCATATACATTTACGGCGCCGAAGGGATTGCAGTATTTTATGGATTGTCCTACCAAGATCGCAAATATCACTTGGAAAGAATGGGATATTACTAATAGCAACGGGAGATCATACAAATTCAGGCTTGCGCTTGATGCTAATTCGAATGATTCATTAGCTGGCGCATTTGCCGACAAGGTAAAACGGATCACTCGTGAAGAGCAGGCTGTATATGGAGAAGTTCCCGACTACGACTTTGGCACATATACTTTTATTGCCAGCATCAATCCTTGGGTACATGGAGATGGTATGGAGCATCGCAACTCGACCATGATCTCCATTCCTACGAATTTCAATGGAGGCAATGGATTGTTGGGCGTGTTTGCACATGAGTTCTTTCATTGCTGGAATGTAAAGCGCATCAGGCCCAAAACATTGGAACCCTTCAATTTTGAGAAAAGCGACATGAGCAATGAGCTCTGGTTTGCTGAAGGCTTCACACAGTACTATGGCGAGCTGGTCCCCGAAAGAGCCGGGTATTCTACCTTGGATGAATTCTTGGGAAATATGACCGGCCTCATCAATGCCAAGGAAAACACGGCAGGCGCCAAAAGATTTTCTCCAGCAGAAATGAGCAGGGGTGCCGTATTTGTTGATGCAGGCGTATCGGTTGACAGGACCAATTACCCAAATATGTTTACCAGCTATTATCCTTATGGAGGTGCGGTTGCATTGGCGCTTGATCTTGAGTTAAGGAGTAATTTCCATAAATCCTTAGATGATTACATGACAGCTGTTTGGAACAAATTCGGCAAGCCTTTTATTCCTTATGATATTCCGGGACTGGAAGCTGTGCTGGCCCAGTTTACAGGAGACAAGAAGTTTGCAGAGAATTTCTTTACGAAATACGTCAATGGACACGAGTCCTATGATTACAAAAGCGCGCTGGAGAAAGCAGGGCTTGTACTGAAAAAATCAGCTGAAGGAAAAGTGTTCATAGGAGCCGTCCGCTTTAGTGAAATGAACGCTACCATCAATTCAAATACTGTAATAGGCACTCCCTTGTATGATGCCGGCATTGATATAGATGACCAGTTGGTGCAAATGGATGGTAAACCGGTAAAAAAGGCCGCTGACATAAATGATATTTTAAAAGACCATAAACCGGGCGAAACGGTCAGCGTTCAATTTATCCATCATAACGTGACAAAGAATACCAATATGACGCTGTCAGAAAACCCTGCCTTGGTTGTAACAACCATGGAAAAAGAGGGTCAAACTCCAACGGATGCCATGTTGCAGTTTAGAAAGGCCTGGCTCGGAACGAAGGTGAAATAGTTTATTGATACTGAATATAAATGGGTTGTGGTCTTAACCTCAACACTTCTTCTGGCGTAAGCATGTGACTTCCAGCTTTCCTGATGTCATTCTTGTAGAACAACTTGAAGCCGGTGAACTGAACTGGTTCGTTATGAATGTATCTCAAATAGGAGCTACGTTTCAAAATGGGTTCACCCCATCCGTCCATGTCCATCACAATTTGCACATCTTTCTGCAGTTTGATCGCCTTGTAGTTGGTAACCATTGGTTGTGTGAACCGGTGTACTATGAATATCTTAGGAGGAAGATTATTATCCTGTACCAGCTTGGCAAGATAGTTAGATACATAGTTGATCTCTGAAGCATCAAAAGTACCAATGAACTTACCGGGCTTTTTTCCAGCCTTCATAGAGAATTCAGGATCAATCCCCAGGTGAACATTAGGCATTTTGAGGTATTTCTCCAGCCTAGGTATCTCCTCCTCTACTGTGCTATGCCCTACCTGCACATCTAGGAAGACGATCGCATTTATCTTCTGGGCCATGGCCAGCACTTTGTCAATCTCTTTGGAAGGCATCCTGAGCCTGTATTTTTGGTCGGCGCCGGGATAGCCTTGGGCTGTAACAGCTATATAATGCAGTGCGGGGATCAAGTTCATTGTTGTGTCGGCAGCCTTCCATTTCTTCATTTCTCCTTGCAGCTTAGCAAGCATTTGATCTTCTGGCAGCTCACCGAGAATACCCATTCCTTTTGAGTATAAGTTGCCATAAAAGGCTATAATTCTATTAAATGGGAGCAAGGCACCCGCTTTGGGGTAAGGGCCTTTGACAGGCCATTTACCGGAAGAATCTCCATGGGTGATCCAAACCATCTTTTCATTATACAAGGTTGTATCCAATACCAATGGCGGAGGTGGTGCTATTGTATTGGAATCGGTATCATGCTTAGATGATTTACCGTTAGTAGCTGAGCTACTTGATTTACCAGGTTTCCAGAAAATAAAAAGAACGATAATAACAGCAAGGGCGGCCAGTGAGGCGGTCCAAATAAGGGTTGATCTTTTCATTGTAAAAAATTGCAAATATCGCTTAAGCCTTAGCCAAAACGTGTAAGTAACCGAAATATTTTTGGCATATCCACAAGCATCTGTTAAAACAACGGGCATACCTTTTGAATTATTTTTAGAACAACCTGGTGTTAATAACTATTGGCTACGAGGAAGCATTTTGTCATCCTTTAAATCTTCTGTTATGAGCACACTAAATCAAATTCATAAGTGGAGCCTTACTCATCATCCACGATGGTTAGTCATATTACGAGTCGCTTTGGGGGTTTTTCTTTTCATTAAAGGCATCTCCTTTATGGTGAATGAGGCTACCCTGGAAAGGGTACTCCAAGGAAGCTCATTTGCCCAGCGCTCAGCAGCTATTGCCATTGTAGTTACTTGGGCACACCTGTTAGGCGGTTTCCTGATCTCAATAGGATTATTGACCCGTTGGGCCGTATTGGTTCAAATACCTATCCTATTGGGTGCGATCTTCTTTATTAATATGCAAAGGGAAACTTTTGGAGCGGGCACCGAGCTTCCGTTTGCAGTGGTCATCCTTTTATTGCTGATTTTATTCCTCGTCGAAGGCGGGGGACCCGTATCGCTAGATAATTGGTTTAGACACCACGAGGCATAGGAACAGCCTATTCACCCTCGTAAATGACGCCCGACGTGGGGGTTTCATGGAGCTCGATCCTTGCCATTGCGGGCAGGGACGGCTTGAGCTTATCCCAGATCCAGACAGCGATCAGTTCGCAGGTTGGGTTTTCCAATCCCTTTATATTATTCATACACTTATGGTCCAGCTCGGCCACTACCGGCTTTACCATTTGCTTTAAGACTGCAAAATCAATGAGCCAGCCCAGTTTGGGATCTGGTTTTCCTTCTAACCAAACGCGAAGGCGATAGGTGTGCCCATGCATTTCCTTGCATTTATGACCCTCCGGCACATTGGGCAAAAAGTGAGCTGAATCGAAAGTGAATTCCTTGAAAAGTAACATAAGCCGGCAAAGGTAAGAAAATAAATAGCGGGACTGCTTACAGGTCCCGCCTTTAAACTTTAATTGATACCGGCAATTATTTATGCAACTTGATTGTACCGAGGTTAGTTGTTTTACCAACTGTAACCGATACATTGTTGATCGTGGTATCGTTGTAACCGTTCGAACCGTTAACGAATACGGTATACGTACCATCATTAAGGCCACGAACTTTGAAAAAGCCATCGCCATTTGGCAATGCATACGCCGTGTCACTACTATTGTAGATACTAATGACAGGGAATGCTGCGCGAGGAGTTACAACACCTACAACGCTGCCTGATAACTTGACGATGAAGAGATGAATTACAGGCCGCAATACAAACTCATTATCCCGCACTTTGATGATAGAATGCAAACCGTCGAAGTCCATCCAAATACGGAAGCGACCTGGTTCAAATTCATCAAACTCTCCACCACGTAATGTGAGGATAATTGTTGAATGCATATTGGCAGGAAGGCCTAATGGATAAGTTACACTGTCTTTAACCAGTGAATTGTTTGGTCCAAGGCTGATCTTGATCCTGATGATCCTACCTTTTGGAATAACACCATTTGCCAGCAATGTATCTGTACCATTGCTAAGCGTGAGCAGGTTATAGACACCTGGCTTAATGGCTAAAGAATCCCAAATGATGCAATGATTTCTTGCAGTATCGTCATCATCATCACGATCATGATGTTCATTACTTCTACTGCAAGTGTCGACCAATACTTTTACAGATTTAATATCAATATTGATCTTGTCGAAGAAACCGGGACCGTCAGTAAGAAAAAGGTTCACCTGCTGCTTTCCAGGAGGAACTACACTACTGGCCGATCCATCTTTTTTACACCCGAAGAAAATGATAGCTCCCACAACAGCTATCATTGAGAGAGTAAACAACATTTTGTTAGTTGCTTTCATAAACAGGTATTTAAAGTGGATAAATGAATGAATGCCGCGTAGGGATAACAAACTCTATGCCTAGACATTAAAAGTGGATAACATAAGCTGGCCGTTAACGTACCGAATTGGGAATGGCATTGATTATCAAAAGCTGAATGCTTCGATCAATAACAAAAACTGTGGAAATCTTTTATGGAGCTGGCTTTAAACGTTCCAGTTTAAAACCCATCAAATATCCACTTCTCGGGCTTTGGCAATGGTTTACGCGGTAGCTTTTCATCGCGCATGGCTGCATTATATACAAAGGCAGCCATAATGGTAGCGGCTTGCTTGAGATCATCCAACTGCAAATGATCGTATGTGTCCATATTTGTATGGTGCGTACGTGTTGTATAATCCAGCGGATCTTGTATGAATTGAAAGCCCGGAATACCTATTACATCAAAAGCTTGATGATCTGTTGATCCTGTATTTTTATTAGCAACAGTTGTAGCTCCCAGGTCATTAAATGGCGCAAGCCATGCTTTAAATATTGGCATTACTTGTTCATTATTCTGCGCAAATATCCCCCTGATCTTTCCTGAACCATTATCGAGATTAAAATAAACAGAAACCTTGGCTGCATCGGGTTTCAATTGCATGGTATTGCAATCGCCAAAATGATTGCGTACATAATTATATGATCCATATAATCCTTGCTCTTCCCCGCTCCATAATGCGATTCGAATGGTACGGCGTGGTTTTATATTCAGTGCTTTTAAAATGCGGACGGCTTCCATAGAAGCGATAGAGCCTGCACCGTTATCAGTGGCGCCAGTGCCATTATTCCATGAATCGAAGTGACCGCCAAGCATTACTAACTCTGATTTCAAGGACGGATCGGTTCCGGGAATTTCAGCTACTACATTATAACCTTTGCTATCATCGGTTTGAAAATGGGTTTTAACTTCAAGCTCAAGGGTAACATTGGTTCCATCTGCTACAAGCCTTGCTATTTTTTGTACGTCTTCAACAGATAAAACGAGTTGTGGCACACCCGGCTCTTCGCCTTTCTTATATGCTTCTGTTCCTTCAGATTCAATAGTTCCATCTCGATGACCCGCGTCCTGCGTCAACACCGCAACGACCCCTTGCTTCATTAAAAATTCTTTTGTCTTGCGCTGATTTATTACACTAGGTAAAAAAGATTCAACCATTTGACGATTGAGGTAATACAAGTTGCCGATCGAATTAAGCTGGCTATCTGTATATCGAGTAGCATATGCATTGAAAGCAGAACGTAAGGGAGTGGGATTTCCAATCACAACGATCTTGCCTTTGAGCTCTGCAGCTTTTTTAATGATGGAAGCTGAATCTAACCTGGATAAAACAACGACTGGGGCAGATATCAAACCATTGGTACTGCTGCTCCATGCAAGAGGATATGCAATGATGGGCTCATAGTAAGGGGTCTTTAATGCTACATACGATTTTTCGAGCTCCCACCCTTTTCCAAATTCCCCCCAGGGTTCTAAGTTTGCATTCGCCAATCCCCATTTCTGCAAAGTATTGACAGCCCAGAGGCCGGCGTTTTTCCAAGCGTGCGAACCGGTTAATCTTGGCCCGGAAACATCCGTAATATAATGAGCGATCATCGGTACTTGTGAATGATTCATTCCTTCTTCCCTGATCTTGCTCATCATATCAGCATCGATCTTCTCCTCTTGAGCATTTGCAATAAATGCGATAAATGTAAAAGCTGTAATAAATGCAGTCAGTTTCATATAGTTCTTTTTTGTGAAGGGAAATATAGGACAATTCCGCCATCAAAAAATGAATAGAAAAAGGTAAAAAAGTATATCCTAACATGCTTTATCTTTAATCACTGACAACCAACTCTAACTGTGAAGCTATGAAACAGATTTTATGCCCTCTGCTCTTATTAGTAGCAATTCAAATCTCCCAAGCCCAGTCTAATGACAGGCAAAAAGCCGATGCGATCGTTAAACAAATGACCCTTGAAGAAAAAGTGGGTCAAATGACACAGGTTACCATGGCCGTTGTTGCAAAGAACGGTTGGGGTAACGAAGATGGAAGCCTTGACCCTGCAGCATTAAAGAAAGCTGTGTTGGATTATAAAGTAGGCTCCATTTTAAATACTACAGCGCATGCCCTACCCGTAGAGCAGTGGCGGACGGTAATTACGCAGATCGAAGATGAAGCAAAGAATACCAGGCTCAAGATACCCGTGATCTATGGCCTCGATGGCATACATGGACAGACTTACACATTGAATTCAACTTTATTTCCGCAAAATATTGGTCTAGCTGCCACTCGTAATACTGACCTCGCGTTCCAGGCAGCAAAAGTGACCGCAAAAGAATTGCGGGCATCTGGCGTTCGATGGAACTTTGCACCGGTGCTTGATTGCGGCAGGCAAGAATTATGGTCGCGGTTCCCGGAAACTTATGGCGAGGACGTATTGATCGGCAAAACGATGGGAACAGCTGCTGTAAAAGCCTACCAGGAAGATGGGCTGAAAAACCCAACTGCTGTTGCCGCCTGCCTGAAACATTACCTGGCTTATAGCGGCCCACGTACAGGAAAAGATCGTACGCCCGCTTATATACCCGAAATAGAATTGAGAGAATATTACCTGCCACAGTTCCGGGAAGCTGTGAAAGCTGGAGCAGTATCAGTAATGGTAAATTCCGGTGAAATAAACGGAACGCCCGTACATGCCAGTAAATATTTATTAACGGATGTACTGAGAAAAGAACTTGGCTTTGAAGGTGTGATCGTTACTGACTGGGAAGATATCAAAAGATTATACGATCGGCATAGGGTTGCAGCCAGTCCTCGTGAAGCGGTTGCAATGGCAATTAATGCCGGTATCGATATGAGCATGGTGCCGAGTGATTTTTCCTTCTATGATCTATTGCTGGAAGCGGTTCACAAAGGAGAAGTGCCCATGAGTCGCGTAGATGATGCTGTAAAAAGGATACTGATCTTAAAAATGAAGCTCGGCCTCTTTGATAATCCCTATCCCGAGCCCGCATCTTTTGCCAATTTCGGAAAGCCCGAATATCAAGAGCTTGCATTGAATGCTGCACATGAGGCAATGACATTATTGAAGAACAAGGATAATGTTTTACCGCTTTCTAAGACGGCCAAGGTGCTTGTGGCAGGGCCTTCTGCACAAAGCATCAGCGCATTGAATGGCTGCTGGAGCTACACTTGGCAAGGAAATGATGATCGTTACTACCCATCCGACAGCAAAACTATTTTGCAAGCAATAACCGATAAAATTGGCGCCGGGAATGTGACCACAACCACTGGAAAAGGTTGGGATAATAAAGAGAATTTTGATGCAGCCAAGCTCAAAGCGGCTGCAGCAAATGTAGATGCTATTGTATTGTGCATTGGTGAGAACGCGTATGCAGAAAGTCCGGGTAATACCAGGGACCTTGCCTTATCAAAGGACCAGGAGCTGCTTGCAGAAGCTGCCATCAGCACTGGCAAAATAGTAATTCTTGTACTGACTGAAGGCAGGCCGAGGTTTATCACCGGCATTGAGCCCGGCTCAAAAGGAATACTCATGGCTTACTGGAGCGGGAAGAAGACGGCAGAAGCAATTGCCGATGTTTTGTTCGGTGACTATAACCCCGATGGAAGATTGCCATTTTCTTATGAACGGACAATGGGTGAAATGGTTTTGTATGACCGCAAGGCCACTGAAGATGTTCGCGAAGTGTTTAATGACAACCAAGGGCAGGGATACGATCCTTTGTTCCCCTTCGGATGGGGCTTAAGCTATACTACATTTGAATACAGCGATATCCAATTGAGCGCCCCCACGCTTAAGGGAGATGGTAAACTGACCGTGTCTGTTACTGTAAAAAACACCGGTAACCGCGATGGAAAGCATACGGTGGAATTATACTCGCGTGATCTGTATGCAAGCATAACCCCCAGCACAGAAAGGTTAAGGGCATTCAAAAAGATATCCTTGAAGGCAGGTGAAAGCCAAACAGTGAATTTTACATTGACAAAGAATGATCTTGCCTTTGTGAATGCCACGCTAAAGACAGTTACCGAGCCGGGAGATTTTGATGTAATGATCGGGGCGAAGAAAGCAACATTTAAATATGTGCAGTAACTACTTCAATGATGCAATGTCTATCACGAAGCGGTATTTCACGTCATTCTTAAGCATCCTTTCGTAGGCTTCATTGATCTTTTGGATAGGAATGACCTCTACGTCGGCAACAATATTTTTTTCAGCGCAGTAGTCCAGCATTCCTTGGGTCTCCTTCATGCCACCGATCATGGAGCCAGTAATGCTTCTGCGGTTTTTGATCAATGCAAAAGGGCTTGTACGGGGATATTCTTCCGGCAACCCGACAACAAGCATCTTGCCGTCCAGGTCCAATAGGTTGAGATAATCTTCATAATCGTGGTTGGCAGATACACAATTAAGGATCACTTCGAATTGACTTCTGTGCTTCTTCATTTGGTCTCTATCTGTTGTGAGCAGGAAGTTATGAGCGCCTAATTTTTTAGCATCCGCTTTCTTATTGGATGTAGTGCTAAGAACAGTTACTTCAGCGCCAAAGGATGCAGCAAATTTGACACCCATATGCCCGAGGCCGCCTAAACCCACCACGCCCACCTTTGTTCCTTTTCCAACGCCGGCATACCTCAAAGGAGAATAAGTAGTAATACCGGCACAAAGCAACGGTGCTACTGCACTAAGATCAAGCTTTGAGGAAATGTGGTGAACGAAATGTTCATCCGTGACGATCAAATTTGCATAACCGCCCTGCGCAATTGTTTTGCCATCCCGCTCATAATTATTGTAGGTGCCTGTAGGGCTTTCTTCGCAATAATTTTCATATTCTTTCTTACAATTCTTACAAACCCTGCAAGAATCCACGATAACGCCAACTGCTGCGAGATCACCCACTTTAAATTTCTTTACCCCGGAACCTATTTTGGTAACCTTACCCACAATCTCATGACCGGGGACCATGGGATACATGGATTCACCCCACTCATTGCGAACTTGGTGAAGATCACTATGGCAAACACCTGAAAAAAGAATTTCTAATTGAATGTCGTGGGGGCGAACTTCCCTCCTATCGAAATTGAATGCGACTAAGGGGTCCTTGTCATTAAGAGCAGCGTAGGCTTTGGTAGCGGTCATGTGCATTTATTTTTATGGCAGGCACGAATATAAAATAGATATGGCATATCTTAAAGATATGCCATACCTGGTCTAAACCTATAACAAATAAACCTATTGTATCTGGAAATTGATCGGCAGATCCACTCTTGATTTTACGTCCTTTCCATTAACTTTTCCGGGTGTCCATTTTGGCATGTCTTGGATGGCTTTAATAGCTTGCTCATCCAGGCCATTGCCGATTTTTGGACCCACTTCCTTTACATTCGATACTTTACCATCTTTATCAACGACAAATGAAATAACTGTTCTACCGGATGTATTATTATCTACTGCTTGTTGGTTGTAGTCGATATGATCATCAATATACGATTCCAGTGCATCGCTTCCACCGGGATAAGCGGGCATTACCGTTGGATTGATATAAATGCCATTCTTATCTCTCATTGTTTTATTAGCAGTGCTGCTGCCGGACGTGCTCATGGCTACTGATGCCTTGCCTTTTTTCTTTGGGGGCAATTCAGGTTTTACAGTTTTAGTGTTGTCGGAAGCAGGGCTATTACTATTGCTCATATTAGCCATGGAATCAGCCGGGCTATTGATTGCTTGTTGGTTGCTATCATTACCAGCGTTACAAGCTGCGAGGCCCATAACGAAACAACCAGAAAGCACAACCGCTGCCTTTCCGATATTATCAATTATTTTAAACATAGTTTTGTTTTTAGGTTAACAATATTGAATTATATACCTAAAAAGGAATGCCAATAAAGAATATGCTACTTCACTGTAGATATTATATACCCAAGCTGTGGAATTAATTTCACAAGTGGCAACTATAGAAATGTTAAAGCAAGGGTTGCCCTATTTTCTTTCGTTGAAATATGGAAGGATATATTTGGCAAGAAGCTCAAATTGCAATTTGGATTTCCATGAATTGTAGCTATTGCCATTGAAGACGATAACCAGCTGGAGATCCTTTATGATCATAATATATTGTCCGCCATTGCCAGATGCAAAAACGACATTATATTTTAGTTCTCCTGTATTGATCTCTTCATTATACCAATAATAGCCATACCATGTAGGCTGCGGAATGGCAGCTTTTGTTCTCGATATACCAATGTTTGAAAAGCTTTCAATTTTAGTTATGCGATCAGTGGACCTATTGAGCCATGCTTCTGAAATAACTCTCTTATTATTCCAAGAACCTTTTTGCAAGACCATTTCACCGATCTTGATGTAATCGATTGGGCTTATAAAGAATGAGCCTGCAGTCATAGCGTGCCCCTTTTTGTCTTTTGTCCACTTGTAACTTTTTATGCCTAAGGGATCGAATAGATACTTGGCAGCAAAATCCGTAACCGGCATTTTTGTAGCATTCGAGATAATACCGCTAATGATCATCGGGCAGCAAGAAGTATAATCCCATTTAGTGCCGGGCGTATATTTAAGTGGAAGGTCCAAGCTAAATTTGACCCAATCTTCCGTGGGCTCCATGGCTGCTTCGCAGTCTTTAGTGCCTTCCCATTCTTCACAATCGAAACCTGATTTCATTTCGAGCAGATCTTCGATGGTCATATCCTTTTTGCGGGCATCCCAGTTTTTGAAGGATTTATATTCGGGGAAGAAAGAATATGCTTTTTCTTTAACGCTTTTGATGAACCCTTTATCGATGGCAATGCCCATGAGAAGTGCCGTAATAGATTTGAAGGAAGAACGAGAATCATGTAAGTCTTCTCTTTTTTGACCGTTGTAGTATTTCTCGTAAACTATTTTGTTATCCCTGGCAATTACAATGTCATCGATATTGGGATATTTCCCTTGCTGCATTACGAGGGTAAGACTATCCAGGAGGTTTGGGTGATACTGGGCAGATGAAAAAATTGGAATGGTGCACGTAATAGCAATTGCTAATAAAGATTTTCTCGTGTGATGCATACAGGGGAATTAAGTGCAGTTAAATATCGGTAAAAGCCATCTAAAAGGTGCCGGTTAATTACCGAACGGTAGATTCTTCCGGGAACGATTCCGTAAATAAAATAACGGTGCAGGTGATGATAATTTACTTTTGATCATCAAATCCTAAGTAATGAAAAGATTGTTTGCTTCCATGCTGCTGATTAATGTTATTGCTTTCTCAATTGCGCAAGAGCCACCTAATAAGGATATAGCGTATTATGTATTCCAAGCCCCATTTAAGATGCAGGTGCCGGGTTTGCCGAAGTTTCCTAATAGATCATTTAATATTAAAGATTATGGTGCAGAGGGCGATGGTCAATCTCTAAATACAAATGCCATTGCAAAAACTATTGATGCTTGTGCTTCCGCTGGTGGCGGTACGGTCATCATTCCTGCAGGATTGTGGCTAACGGGCCCCATCCAAATGAAAAGCAATATCAACCTGCATGTTGAGCGTGGAGCGCTGGTGCAGTTCACAACAGACCATACGCAATACCCGATGATCAAATCATCGAATACCAGCAATTCAATTGTTCCCGCTTCTCCTGTTTATGGGTATGACCTTGACAATATTGCTATTACCGGTGAAGGAATTTTGGATGGTGCAGGCGAGTCTTGGCGGCCGGTGAAGAAAGAAAAGATGACAGAATCACAATGGAAGAAATTAGTTGCCTCCGGCGGTGTGTTGGATAAAGACCAAAAGATATGGTGGCCTTCCCAAGGGGCATTGGAGGGAGAAGACTTTTTAAAGACGCTTAAGAATAAGAAAGGCGCCGCACCGGAAGATTATATTCCTGCCCGTGATTATCTCAGGCCTTATATGGTCTATTTCGTTCATTGCAAGAATATGCTGCTGCAGGATGTAACGATCCGCAATTCTCCCAAATTCGTTTTCTATCCAAATGACTGCAATAATTTGACAATAGACCATGTGAACATCTTCAACGCCTATTGGGCGCAGAATGGAGATGGCATGGATATTAGCGCAAGCAAGAATGTTGTTCTTTATAGATGTACTGTCAGCGCCGGGGATGATGGCATTTGTATGAAGTCAAGCGGTGGAAAAAACAGTGATCCCAACAACTTTGCCCTTGAGAATGTAGTGATCGCGGGATGCACCGTTTATCATGCACATGGAGGATTTGTAATTGGGAGTAATACTGATGGCGGTATGCGGAACATTTTTGTTGATGACTGCAATTTCATAGGAACAGATATTGGTGTTCGCGTCAAAAGCAATGCAGGACGAGGGGGCCTGGTAAAAGATATTTATGTCCGTAACATTTACATGAAGGATATCATTAATGAAGCCATCTTATTCGACACCTATTATGAAAATAGGCCGCCTGGTTTTGTAGAAGACCCTAACAAGCCGGTGCCCACTGAAAAAATACCCGAGTTCCGGGACTTCCATTTCAACAATATTTATTGCAATGGAGCAACAACAGCTATTGCTATCACAGGTTTGCCCCAAATGCCCATACATGATATCCAATTCGATTCTATCTTGATTACCGCGAACAATGGAGTAAGGGCAACCGAGGTATCAGGTATTTCATTAAGGAATGTGAAAGTGATTGCTGCAAAGGGGCCTGTTTATGCTTGGAACAATGCCTCGGACATTTCTATCAATCATGGCTTCCTTCCGCCGGGCAGTAAACAATTCCTTGCTGTATCCGGTAAAGCGGAAAAAATAAAGATCACCGGTACCATTCTTCCAAAAGACCAAGGTTTGATCCAATTGGGAGCCAACGTTAATAAGCAGGCTGTGATCCTGGAATAAAAAAAGGGTAACTGCTTGCCGCAATTACCCAATAGTTATGTTAGGATGATCTATTAAGCCGCTTTTTTCCTCTTGGATTGTTTAAGGGCTGTTGTGATAGCCTTGCTGAGCGCTTCCAGTGTTGGCTTGCCAGTAAACATTTCATCGTTAATAAAGAAAGTGGGGACATCTCTCACCCCTTTGCCAAGCCCTTCAAGAAGGTCATTGCGAACGGTCCAGCCATAAGCTGAATCCATCAAGCGGGGCAGGAAATTCTTATCGATTACACCTGCTTCACGGGCATACTCTTTAAGGCTAATGGTGCCAAGACGGTTCTGGTGTTGGAACAACAGGTCGTGCATTTCACTGAACTTACCTTCTTGTGCGGCGGCTACAGCAGCTTCTGCGGCCTTGTGTGCACGCTGGTGGACCTGTGTGAGCGGAAAGTGTCTAAAATTAAACCTGATCTTTCCTTCATACATTTCCAGCAGCTTCTTAACTACCTTATGCGCTCTTGCGCATTCATCGCTCTCATAATCACCGAACTCTGTAATAGTGACGGGCGCTCCCGGCTCTCCTACAAAAATGTTCTTTGGCGCTATGATCTCAAGGTTCTTGTTGTCCTTCTTTGCCATAAAATAACTCCTTTTCTTTTGCTCAATCGGTTGGTCGCTATATAATCAGCCACAGACCATACAAGGGATACATCATTGACTACCAACAACTTAAATCGCATCCTTGTAGTATCTGTGGCTAAATATCTTTGAAAAAGCGGCCCCGAATGTACAGTATTAAACAAATCCCCGACCAAAAAGTTGAGAGTTTTTATTTATGCGTTGCGGGTTTCGGGGTCTTCTCTTCCTTATTTGAATCATTACCAGCAAATTGTGAAGGCTGGGGTTCATTCCTGAAAACGACCACATCATCAAACACATCCACCAATACCGGGCTGGTCTTATCCACTTCCCCAGCAAGTATCTTACGGCTCAACTTGTTGACGATTTCCTTCTGTATAAGCCTTTTTAGGGGCCTTGCGCCGAACTGCGGATCAAATCCCTGCTCAGCTAAATAATCAATAAGGAAGTCACTGAATCGAAGCTGAATGCCCGAAGACGTAAGTAGCTTCTGAAGACCTTTCAGTTGAATATTTACCACCTGGCGGATCTCCTTTTTGAGCAACGGATGGAACATGATGATCTCATCTATCCTATTCAGGAACTCAGGGCGCACGGTTTGGCGCAGCAAGTTTATCACTTCGACCTTCGCTTTTTCGGTGACCTCTTCCACATTGCGTTCATTCACCTTTTCAAAAGCTTCCATAATGAGGTTACTTCCAATGTTGCTCGTCATGATGATAATGGTATTCTTAAAATTCACCACTCTTCCCTTGTTATCGGTAAGTCGGCCATCATCCAAAACTTGCAAAAGCACGTTCCAGACATCAGGGTGAGCTTTTTCAATTTCATCCAATAACACAACACTATAAGGTTTGCGCCTGACTGCTTCCGTTAATTGCCCGCCTTCATCATAACCCACATATCCCGGAGGAGCACCCACTAAACGGCTTACTGTGTGCTTCTCTTGGTATTCGCTCATATCGATACGGGTCATCATGCTCTCATCATCGAAAAGATATTCCGCAAGCGCTTTCGCCAATTCTGTTTTACCGACTCCTGTTGTACCTAAGAATATAAAGGAGCCGATGGGTTTCTTCGGGTCTTGCAATCCAGCCCGGCTTCTGCGGATAGCATCAGCCACAGCGGTGATCGCTTCATCTTGCCCTACAACACGTTCATGCAGGTGCTCTTCAAGATTCAATAATTTATCCTTTTCACTCTGTAGCATCTTTTTTACAGGGATGCCTGTTGCTTTTGCCACCATCTCTGCAATATCTTCTGCGTCCACCTCTTCCTTCATCAATCTTGTATGCGTATTGATGGCATCAAGCTTCTTGGAATATTCATCAATGATCTTCTCTTGCTCTTTTATCTTACCATACCGGATCTCGGCAACCTTGCCATAATCTCCATTTCTTTCAGCTTGTTCGGCTTCCAGCTTCAGCTGCTCCACTTTCACCTTTGCATCTTGCACTTTTTCCACTAATTCTTTTTCTTGTTTCCATTTGGCTTTAAGGGTATCGCGTTGAACGCTGAGGTTACTGATGTCAATGCTCAATTCTCTAAGCTTCTCATCGTCATTCTCTCTCTTGATGGCTTCTCTTTCAATTTCCAATTGCCTGATCTGCCTTTCGAGCTTATCAAGCTCTTCCGGCATACTGTTCATTTCAAGCCTTAACCTGGCCGCGCTTTCATCGATAAGGTCGATCGCCTTATCAGGCAGAAAACGGTCGGTGATATACCTATGTGATAATTCAACGGCTGCAATGATCGCTTCGTCTTTGATACGCACATGGTGATGTGTTTCATACCGGTCCTTCAACCCGCGAAGTATGGAAACGGCATCTTCCACTGTCGGCTCATCGATCAGCACTTTCTGGAATCGACGTTCAAGTGCCTTATCTTTCTCGAAGAACTTCTGGTATTCAGCTAATGTGGTAGCCCCGATGGCACGCAATTCACCACGGGAAAGAGCTGGCTTTAAGATATTAGCTGCATCCATAGCGCCTTCTCCCCCGCCTGCGCCAACGAGCGTATGAATTTCATCGATAAAGAGGATGATCTCTCCATCGCTCGTGCTCACTTCTTTTACAACACTTTTCAGGCGTTCTTCAAATTCACCTTTATATTTAGCGCCTGCTATGAGTTGCCCCATGTCCAGTGCGTAAATGATTTTTGACTTTAAGTTTTCCGGAACATCGCCGTTCACAATACGGTGTGCAATTCCTTCTGCAATAGCAGTCTTACCTACACCCGGTTCACCCACAAGGATCGGGTTATTTTTAGTTCTACGTGAAAGAATATGCAGTGTCCTCCGAATTTCTTCATCTCTTCCAATAACAGGATCGAGCTTGCCTTGGCGGGCCATCTCGTTAAGGTTCTTCGCATATTTGCTCAACGCGTTAAACTGGGTTTCCTGTGTTTGAGAATGAACGGTCTCGCCTTTGCGCAGATCTTTAATGGCAGCTACCAGTCCTTTTTCTGTAAGGCCGGCATCCTTCAGCATTTTTGCAGAGGAGTCATGACCTTCAACGATAGCGAGCAATAAATGTTCTGGTGTCACAAATTCATCACCGAATTGCTTTAATGCCGCTCCTGCACGTAATACAACATTATTCATGTCACGGCTTACTGACTGGGCAGCCTCGCCGCTGGTGGTGGGTAATTTTTTTAATGCTTCCTCAAGCTTGCTCTCAAGCAGGTTGATCGTTACATTATTCTTCTTCAATAAATATTCAATAGGGGAATCCTGCTGCTCGAGCAACGCTTGCAGCATATGCTCCGTTTCAATATTAGTGTGCCCTGCATTAAAAGCAAGTTGCTGAGCTGCCTGCATGGCTTCCGCCGCTTTTATGGTAAAGTTTCCTAGGTTCATAATATCATTTTAAAGAATGTATCCCGCTGGGGCGGGATGAAAATGGTATCACATTTTCAAATATCTTTAAGCTTAGTTGCAAAACGTAATCCAGTACAAAATTCCAGCATTTATGTCATGTAGAATAAGGTCTATCTGCCTGTATTGCAGCCTTTTTGCGAGTTTCCTGTTATTATTGCAGCCGGTTTTCGGGCAGTCGGATTGGAGAGATGTTGATACGCTGTTACAGCTAAACAAAAAAATGCTTGGCTATGACGCAGCGATCGTGATCTGGCAAGATGGAAAGGTCATACATCAAAAGTTTCTTACGGACGATCTAACTCCCAAAACACAGATCTTGCTTTCCAGCGCCGGCAATTTGATGACAGCTGCACTAGTGATGACCTTTGTTGAGCAGGGTAAGATCAAACTGGATGACCCCGTGGTCAAGTATATCCCTGAATTTGCTAAGTACATGAAGAACTATGTGACCATCCGCATGTGCTTGACGAATGTAACGGGGATTGAAAATGAAAAAGGACTTATTAAGATTTTCCAACGCAAAAAATATACCTCCTTGGAAGATGAAGTGAATGGTATTGCTTCTAAAGAGATATCTAATAACCCGGGCGTGGAAGTTCATTATGGTAACTTAGGGCTACGCATAGCGGGCCGGGTGCTTGAGGTTGTGAGCAAAAAATCATTTGACCGGCTAATGCAGGATAGGATAGTTCATCCACTTAAGTTGCATACCACAAGTTTCGTCGATGATGAAGGCGGTGCCACCGATCCAGGTGCGGGTGGTAAGAGCTCTGCATTGGATTATGCTAGTTTTCTTGGGATGCTGCTGAATAAAGGAACATTTGAAGGAAAAAAAATATTGAGTGATACCTCAGTGGCGGAGATTGAGAAAGCGCAGTTTACAAACCTGCCTGTAAAATATGTCCCAAAATCTGTAGAAGGCATGCATTTTGGATTGGGCTGCTGGTTCCAGGAGGATGACGGGAATGGAAATGGAACAGTCATTTGTATCCCTAGTATGTTTGGAATATGGCCTTATATCGATAAATGCCGTAATTATGCTGCTGTGATCTTTGCGAGAGGTGTTGAAGAAGGAAAGGACAAACAGTTTGCATTAAAATTTAAAGAAGCTGTGGATGCCAAGATCGGGGGTTGTAAGTAGTTCCTGGTAAATTAATAAATACTGAACCATTGGATATAACAAAAGAACACGAGGAACAACACCTTAGAAGCTCTGCGGTACTGACAGATATTGTCATTGGCATGAGCGATGGCCTAACAGTGCCGTTTGCATTGGCTGCTGGCTTAAGCGGTGCTGTGCAGGATACCGGTATTATTGTAATTGCTGGTATTGCAGAAATTGCTGCCGGCTCCATTGCGATGGGTTTGGGAGGATATCTTGCCGGCAAAACAGAACAGGACCATTATAACAGCGAACTGAAGCGGGAGTATTATGAAGTGGAACATTTGCCGGAAAAAGAAAAAGAAGAAATAAGAGAGATATTTGAGAATATCGGCCTCAGCAAAGAGCTCCAACATGAAGCAGTAGAAGAATTAGCAAAGGATAAGGACAAATGGGTTGACTTTATGATGAAGTATGAATTAGGAATGGAAAAACCTGATCCTAAAAGAGCCACTAAATCGGCCATGAATATCGGCCTCTCCTATATTGCCGGCGGGCTTGTTCCATTAAGCCCCTATTTTTTCATACACACGCCAACGAATGCGTTAAAGATCTCGGTGATCCTTACACTGATCTGTCTTTTCTTCTTTGGTTATTTTAAAAGTAAGATAACGGGGGTAAATGCTATTGGGGGTGCCTTAAGAGTGACTTTGATAGGGGCATTAGCTGCCGGGGCAGCATTTGCAGTGGCGAAGTTATTTGAGGGGAGATAGTAAGTTCGGCTAAGTTTCTTCTTATTTTTTGTAGCTTCCATACTATGAGCCTTGGATTAGATTTTAATTTACCTGGTTGGGCCATCGGCATATTCCTCTTATTTGGTGGCCTAGCATCTATCACATGGTCGATAAAAAGGTTTATACATTTTAATAAACTTAAGAAAACTGGGATAAGGGTTCAAGGTATCATTTTTGAACTTACAGGTGGAGATTCGGAAGGGAATAGCTATCCAGTTATGAGATTTTTAACCCAAAAAGATGAATGGATCACAGGCAAGCCAAAGAATAATATTGCCACTAGCTTTCAAAAGCAAGGAGACAAAGTTTCAATAATATATGATCCTTCAGATCCTAATAATTTTGTTTGTGATTCCCCAGCTAACTTGGTAATATTTATATCATTCGTTATCGGGGGATTGGGAATGCTGGGAGGTGGAATTGCCAATCTTCTTAAGGATTAATCTTTTCATGCTTCTTCAAATCCGGCACCAATAAAGCCATTACCAACATCACGATCGTTGAACCCAGCATTATCCAAATACCTGCTCTTTTTTCCGGGCAAATGCCTTTGTAACAGGCGGTAAATACAATAAAGGATTTAATGGCATAAGCTGCTGTAATAGCAACGATGAAGAAGTTCCCTCGCTTGGCCCAAATCTTAGGTATAAGAAAGCAGGCGATCGATACAACTGCAAAAACTATAAAGACCTTACCTGGTTTGCCATAAGCATTGCCCTCAGAATAAAAGCCGGTGAATTCCTTATTAAGGTCTGGGTATAAAGTCCAAGGCATAAAACAGGCCGCTATGAGTACAATTGATGCCAATATGCCGATCCATTGGGAGTATTTCATTGCTGTTAAGAGAATGCAAAATAAAATCCCGCAAGATGCGGGATTAGGATTTGTTGGAGGTTCGGAGCAGATTCGAACTGCTGTAAAAGGTTTTGCAGACCTCTGCCTAGCCACTCGGCCACCGAACCATACTGGGGATTTTGAAGCGATAAATCATCAATATCCCTAAGGGGTGCAAAAGTAGCATATTTGTCGGATATTTGAATAACTACCATTCGACCAAATTATTATGCAACGCATCCCGGAATCTGAACTGATCATTAATAACCGTGGCGCAGTATACCACCTCGATGCCCGGCCGGAAGAAATTGCTGATACCATCATAACCGTCGGTGACCCCGACCGCGTATCGGCAGTCAGTGAACACTTCGACCGGGTCGAATTCAAGTGCGACCATCGTGAATTCAAAACCCATACTGGATATATCGGTAATAAAAGGTTAACGGTGGTGTCCACGGGTATCGGCACGGATAATATCGATATTGTGCTTAATGAATTGGATGCTTTAGTGAACATTGACCTTGAAACCCGGACCATTAAGCCGGAACATACCACCTTAAATATTGTGCGGGTTGGCACTTCAGGTGCGCTCCAAGCAACCATTCCTGTAGACAGCTTTGTAGTGTCCACACATGGATTGGGATTGGATAACTTGCTTAATTTCTATCGCCACGAGGAAAATGATGAAGAACAGCAATTGCTTCAATCATTTATCACTCAAACACAATTGAGCGACCGGGTTGCACATCCCTATATTTCCGGGTGCAGCGCCTCACTGGTCAAGAACTTTGTGAAAGGCTTCCATCATGGTATCACAGCCACCTGCCCGGGTTTTTATGGTCCACAGGGCAGGGTATTAAGGTTGGGACTAAGTCATCCAGACTTAATAGACCGGCTAACGCAATTCAGCTTTGGACGTTATAGGATCACCAACTTTGAAATGGAGACGGCAGGTATCTATGGATTGGGTAAGCTCCTCGGCCATCATTGCCTTTCTATAAGTGCCATCGTTGCCAATAGGATCACAAAGGAGTTTTCCAAAGATGGGCAGGCCGCGATGAGAGAGTTGATTGTGAAGACACTGGAGATCATGTCGGAATAGGATGGTAATTTCAGTATTTATGAGTTAATTTGCTGTCTTTTTCTTGAAAGATGGAGCTTATTAATTATGATCGTCAAATTTCACAAATACCAAGGAACAGGAAACGATTTTATCATTCTCGACAATAGGGATCACCTGTACGACAACCTATCTGTTGACCAGGTCCGTTTCATGTGCGACCGTCGCTTTGGGATTGGCGCTGATGGGTTGATGTTACTCAATAATGCGGTGGGTTACGACTTTGAAATGAAATACAGCAATGCAGATGGACGGGAAAGCAGCATGTGTGGGAACGGCGGTCGCTGTATGGTGAAATTTGCCGCTGCCTGCGGAATAAAAAAGAGCACCTATAAATTTATCGCAATAGATGGTGAGCATGAAGCGGAGATCGATGAAGACGGTATCGTCCAGTTGAAAATGAAGGATGTTGTAGGAGTAAAAGAAACGCATGGGGATTTTATTCTCGATACCGGCTCACCCCATTATGTAAAGATGAATGATGATGTGATGAACATGGATGTCTTTAAGAAAGGCGGCGAGATCAGGAATAGCAGCCAGTTCGCGAAAGCCGGCATCAATGTGAATTTTGTTGAACAGCGCAGGGATGATGAGATCATCGTCAGGACCTACGAGCGCGGCGTCGAAAATGAAACACTCTCCTGTGGCACCGGCGTTACAGCTGCGGCACTTGTTTGCTATCACAATGAAAGAGGATATAATGATGTTACAGTCTTCACCAAAGGCGGCAGGTTAGTTGTAAAATATGACCGCATGGATGATGATACCTACCAAAATATCTGGCTTTGTGGTCCTGCAGAAAAAGTATTCGAAGGCAGCATCGATCTCAACCCGCAGGAATGAACCATCGCTGGAATAAAGTGGAGATCCTCGTACAGTCGGAAAAAGTTTTCGAAGAATTAACATTATACTGCAGTCACATACCGGAGTCTACCTTTTTCCGCCAGCCAACCGAAAAATGGTCTATCGCGCAGAATATTCACCACTTGATCATTTCAACTAAAACGTCCACTGCCGCTTTTGCACTTCCTGCATTTTTAGTGAGACTCATTGGCGGCAAAGCAAACAGGCCCTCATGGCCATACGAAAAGTTAGTCTATACCTACAAAGTGAAATTAGATGAAGGTGGCAAAGCAAGGGGTCGATATGTACCGCCAGCTATAAAGGCATCAAGATCCGTGGGCAGGGAGAGAATAATAGCTGACTGGCGCAGGGCCACCGGTCTCTATTTGAAAGCTATCGAAAGGAACCGTACGGATGCCCAATTGGACAAGTACCTGGTGTCGCATCCACTCATTGGCAAGATCACACTACGGGAATTATGTTACTTCAATATTTATCATACCCAACATCATTTGACTAGCATCCGCTACCTTTGCGCCGGAAAATGATCCAGTACTTTAAAAATATCAGTCACCAGACCGTTGCCGTAGAAAATGCCGAAGCTGGCGCTTGGGTAAATATACTGCCGCCATTGGACCAAGAGGAGTTTCAAACCTTATCACAGGAGTTGGATATCCCTCTTGACTTCCTGACTGATTCGCTGGATATTGATGAACGCCCTCGTTTTGAGGAAGAGGACAATGTGAAGCTGATCGTTATAAAAGCACCGACGGAAAATAATTCTTTCAATGAAAGTGACGCCTACTATATCACCATCCCGATCTGCATAATTTTAACGCATAACCAGATTGTAACGGTTAATTCATTTGAGAATGGAGCTATCAAGAAATTCCTGGCCACCTTCCAAAACCGTAACCCGGATAATAGGAAGATGATGGTGCTAAAGATCTTTGAGAAGATCACCCAGGCATTTATTGAGTACTTGAAGGAGATTAACCAGCGGCGCAATATCATGGAGACTAAACTCTATGCCTCGAATAGGAATGAAGAGCTGTTGGAGCTGATGAGGATCCAAAAGAGCTTGGTATATTTCGTTACCGCCTTGAGAACAAATGAAATGTTATTGCTGAAGATGGAGCGGACCAATTTTCTTGGGCTCATAGAAGAAGAAAAAGAATTCTTGAACGATTTAGCGGTGGATATGTCGCAGGCCCTTGAAATGGCAAATATCTACACTAACATTCTCAGCAGCACGCTAGATGCTTTTGCGAGCATCATCAGCAATAATCTCAATAACGTATTAAAGCGGCTCACTTCTATCACGATCATTCTTTCTTTGCCGGCCTTAGTAACCGGGATCTATGGGATGAACGTTCCCCTACCCTACGCAAACTCCCGCTACGCTTTTTATATCCCGATCTTATTGTCGCTGGGGATATCATTAGTGATCAGCTGGTATTTTATGAAAAAGAAATGGTTCTAACTCCTATGTTTAATATCAGGGTATATGGTATTTTATTGGGCGAAAACAAAGAAGTATTGGTAAGTGATGAGTTTATCCGCGGAAATTATTATACTAAGTTCCCTGGCGGTGGTCTTGAGTTTGGTGAAGGAACAAGAGATTGTTTGAAAAGAGAATTCAAAGAGGAAATGGACCTTGATGTGCAGGTGGATAAGCATATCTACACAACCGATTATTTCCAGATGAGCGCCTTCAACCCGGAACACCAGATCATCTCCATCTACTATTTTGTAACTCCATTAGAGGCCATCAAAGCCCCTTTACGACAGATGCCTTTTGATTTCGATGAGCGGGAAATGGCAATGTATAAAGAAAGGGGTGAGACAGAAACTTTCCGGTTCATTGAATGGGATAATTTCTCAGAAGAATGTGTAACCCTGCCCATTGATAAGATCGTCTCTAAAATTGTCAAAGAAGGAATTTAAAGCAATGAGCAAAAAGAATAAATTGTATCCCACGCGGTGGTAGGATACAATTTAATAGATCAATGATACTATTCAATGTTACTTATTAATGATCATCTTTTTAGTATCAACCAGTTTTCCATCTACTACTAAAGAATACAAATACATTCCCGCCGCTAATTGCCTGGAGTCGATCTTCAATTGACCATCTCCAACGCTTGTGCTTAACGGGTAAGAATTTAGCAATTTCCCCTCCAGGTTAAAAACTTGGCAAACAGCTGTACTAGTCTCAGCAGGTAAATGGTAGCCTATTAAAGTTTCGTTATTGAATGGATTAGGTTGGTTATTGCTAAGGCTTGCACGATCCTTGAACAGGGGTATGCCCCTGCCAGCCATTCCTTTTGTTATGATAGCCTTCAGTTCCTGAATTTCTTTTTTTAGTTCATCTATTTGATCTTGTAAATCTTGGGAAGAAGTGGCCAATCGCGCGGAATTATCCTTATATACATATCCATTGTTATCGATGACAAGAGGAGTGCCCGATCCAGATTGAAGGTTTTCAAAGCGCACATTGGAAAGAGTGGATTGACCAGTAAAATATTGGCAATCGACATGAAGCTTAGCAGTCGGTGTTGTTGTAGAAATACCCACAAAACCGCCCTTGCTGATTCGCATTCTTTCAAGGCCATTGCCTCCAGCGCCATTAGTTCCAAGAATCAAAGCGCCCACTGTATCAGTAACCTGCAAAATGATATCGCCTGGATGACTTGTGGCTACATAATTTGCATTAGCAGTAGCCAAACCAAGGCGGCCCGAGGTATTGTAAGCGGTAGTATTCCAATCTGTTCCAGAAAAGAACCTGATACTTGGAGCTGATCCAGAGATAAATGCCTGGTTATCGGCTGTTCCACTATAAACATGCAATGGCGATTCCGGTGCATTTAAGCCTACTCCAACATTTCCATTTGCAAGGATAGTCATATATTCAGTGTTGTTAGCCCGGAAAACTAGCCTAGTGTTATCTGTAGTGCCGAGAAAATTAGTGGATGGGTTTGTGCCGCTGTTACCGGTCAAAAGCCAGGCGGATGAAGTTAAGCTGCTGGCATCACGGTAGAACAAGTCACCGCTTGAATTTTGGACCAATACCCTCGTTTGAGAGTTATCGTTGGAAAGGCCCGAAAAACGGATTGAACCGGTTACATGAAATTGTGCCGCAGGTGATGAAGTTCCAATACCAACGGAAATAGGAGTTAGGCTCAAACCTGAATTAACAGAATAGATGGTATTCGAGCCATCTCCAACCCAACCTTGAGCTAAGCAATTAATGGAAATAAATAATGGAATAATAATTCCGGTGAATAGATTTTTTTTCATAAATAAGAGTTTAAAATAGAAAATAGAAAGTAGTGAGTCTTAAAGTTAAATCTTACCGCAAGCGCCGCAAACCATAAACAGGTAAACGTGAAGTTTTACCAATAACCGTGTTGCTTATGCCAACAAACGTGAAAATTTTCAACCAACTGCAATAATAGTGCGGCGATATAATGGGAATAATTTAAATCTATTTACCTATGGGCAATGGCCCTGCCTGCTATGTTTGGCTGAATAAAGTATTTGAGTGGAATCGTAGCGAGAATGCCCTCCTTGTTATAGATATAAACAATATTATCTCTCTTCCCGAATACATAACCGAGAAGGTCCCCAACTCTTTCGATATCTGTTTCCGACGCTGCCTGGTGATAACACCAAGTCATTTGTTTATGATCATCAGTCGATATCTTCTTATTGCCGCTCGGGTGAGAATGAAATTCATAACGGGTTAATGCACCCGTTTTAATATCGATGCCGGCGCCATTTCCCCTGGAAGGATCACAAATGCTTCCCGGTATGGATTCATTGACATGGTTCATGTTGTCAACTGTGCCTCCATATTCCCGGTTATTGCAAGAAAGCGTATCTCCATTGCCATCATCCTTATTTACGATGTCAAGCATTTTCTTCCTGATATCTTTAGAGGTTTCGATCTCCTGCACATTTGCATAGATCTCTGGAGCCCGCGCAAAAGCCGTGGAGTCACCTGAATTTCGCCGCACAAATCTCTCCAAGGAATGGGCAAGCGAGTCAGGAATACCTGCCGACTTTACATCGCCAAAGCTTTCAAATTTTGTTTTGCTGGTTTTGATCACGTAGAGTTTCCCATCATCTTTCCCATCATTGCCAAGGTAATCTCCTTGTTCATTGATGAAATCACCAGGATTGGAAACCCCTGCATATAGAGGGTTCGCCGGGCAGGAGGTTGCCCATGATGGGATAAGGCTAAATAGGATTAGGCCTAGAATAGGTATAAGGTGTTCATGCCCCCGTCTCATAAACTTGTGTTTAGAGATGACGCTCCATTACCAAGCCTCACGGCCGGTTTGTTTATAATAATTGCTGCATGGGTGGATCGCCCTTGGGAGAGAGCCTAAGGTTCTAATGCTACTAAATACAGAGTATTAAACAGAGGGGGAATGAAATTATGCTTTATTTTGGATTTATCAAACCCCTTTTTGATTATCGAATGTTAAATATCGAAAGTCGAATATTGAAGTTGAAAAGGGAAACCCTTTACTGTTAATTCCGTATAATATCTAAGAGTTTAAATTACAATTTATTATTTCGATATTCGACATTCACTGTGAAACAGCTTCTAACAAAAACATTGGCAGTCCTTACTTTGGACGAAAAGAAGCGGTTGGCATGGCTGACCCTCCTGATCGTCTTTATCAGCATTGTTGATGTTGCCTCATTGGCTTTGTTAGTGTATATCATTAATTTCTATGCACAGCCGGGAAGCATAGCCCACCCCTCTTGGTTGCCGCAATGGTTGTTTAACAGGCAGTCGAGCGCCCTGATCGCCTTGTTCTTCGTATTCTTTGCACTGAAGAACTATGGAGGTTACCTTATTTACAAAGCTCAATATCTATTTGTGTATGGGGTGGCTTCCCGCATTTCCAGGCATAACCTGCTATATTATCTAGAAGGTAAGTATAATGATTATGTGAGCACGGACACCGCCACCCACGTAAGGAAGATCAACTTACAACCACAGGAGTTTGCACAACATGTGCTGGCCGGTATACAGCAAAACATCACAGAGATCACATTGATCTTGTTCACCATTACTGCCATACTCATTTTTAATGCAAAGCTATTTTTATTGTTGATGGTGCTCTTGCTGCCGCCTGTGTTTATTACAGCTTGGTTCACTAAGAGAAGGTCCGTTGAAGCAAGAGAGTTTATCAGGAGCAGCCGCGAAGAAATGTGGCAGCACTTGCATGAATCGATCACCGGCTATGTTGAAAGTAACATCTATGACAAGAACGATTTTTTCGTCAATCGTTATGCCGGATCACAGCAAATATTAAATAAGCATCTCTCTATCCTGCAAGCCATCCAAGGCATGCCGGCAAGATTAGCGGAAGTATTTGCCATATTCGGTTTACTGGCCCTAATATCCATCACCAGTCTTTTTGGAAATATTCATTACGGTACGGAGATCGTAACATTGGGGGCATTCATTGCTGCCGCTTATAAGATCATTCCCGGTATCGCACGCTTATTGAATACAAGAGGTCAAATCCGGACTTATTCATTTACCGTGGATGACCTAGTGAAAGAAAAGAATGCTGAACGTTTACCTGCGAATACTAAACCCACAAAAAAGATCCATTCTATTTCCGGTGACCATATCAGCTTCAATTATGGGAAAACGAATATCCTCGATAATCTCCGGTTTGATATTCAACCGGGCGATCTAGTAGGCATTCAAGGCGATTCCGGGAAAGGCAAAACGACATTATTGAACATATTGCTTGGTTTTCTTCCTGCTGAAAAAGGAGAATTGAGAATTAACGGCGCCGCTACCAGTGCAGCAGAGCGACAAGCTTATTGGCCTCATATTGCCTATGTAAAACAGCAGCCTTTTATCATTTATGATAGCTTGCTCGCCAATATAACACTTGAAACCGCCGCTTATGACGACCAGCAGTTGAATAAGGCAATTGATATAGCAGGACTTACCGAGCTTGTAAAAAAATCACCGGATGGAATAAAGAAGATCATTACTGAGAATGGCAAGAACATTAGCGGTGGACAAAGGAAAAGGATCGCATTGGCAAGGGCATTATACAAGGATGCTGATCTTGTCATCCTTGATGAACCATTTAGTGAATTGGATGAAGCAGCTGAAGAACAGCTCCTTTCTCACTTTAAGCAATTGGCCCAGCAAGGAAAAATGATCATCCTCATCACTCACAATAGGAAAAGTCTTGCGGCTTGCAATAAGCTTATAACGCTGGAGTCGCCGGTTATTATTGATTATTAATTATTGATTATAGTGCGCTTAGCTCGTAAAAGAAAACTTGATAATTACCTAGGATATATACTGGTAGCTCTTTTGCTTCCTGTCACCCGTTTGCTGGGGATCACCCTTCGACGAAACCATCAATTGAAAGAACCACCCTCCTATTTACTCTTCGTTAAATTATTAGGACTCGGTAGCCTAATATCGGCTTCAGATGCAATTCTTGCGATGCGCAAAAAGTATCCAAACACGAAGTTCATTTTATTGACAGAAAGGAATATTGCAGAAGGCATCGAGCCTTTCAAATTGTTTGATGAAATATGGACCACCCCGGGAGAGGATTTCTGGGGCACTTGCAAACAATCAGTCAACCTCTTGCGAAAGACTTGGAAGATGAAGAAATTGTGGGTAGTGGATTTGGAAGTATATTCCAAACTGACAACCGTATATGCGCTCCTCACTGTAGCGCGCAATAGGTTTGGTTTCTTTCTTGGGCCCGTGTTCTTTCGCAAATTCCTGAACACGCATAATGTATTCTTTGACCAAGACAGCTATCTAGAGGATAACTACCAAGCCATGGCAAATGCTGTGATCGGTGCTGAACAACCCATTATCCCAGTTGCAGCTCAAAGAGAAAATGAGTCTTCCAAACCGTATATCATAGTTAATAATACTTGCAGTGACCTGGCCCTTGTAAGAAGGCTCCCGGAAAAAACATTCTCAGATGTGTGCGAATGGATATTGGAGAATACGTCTTATTCACTGGCAATTGCAGGTGCGCCTAAAGACAAGGACGAGATCAACCGATTTATAGAGGGGTCACCAGGACTGAAGAAACAAGTAGACCGCGTAAGCAACTTGGCAGGGACCATGAATTTTGATGCCTACTATCGCTTTTTGGAAGAGAAGGGAGCCTGCTTGGTTACAATCGACAGTGGGCCGCTACACATAGCTCGAAAATTGGGGTTGCCTACAATCTCTGTTTGGGGACCCACTGATCCCAACAATTACCTGAAAGTAGGGCCAGGGGAAGAAAACCGCCACCAGGTTGAATACTTGCAAGTGCATTGCTCTCCTTGCGTGCATCATTATGAAAAGCTTCCTTGCGGCGGGTATAATTTCTGCATGAAGAATATCTCTGCGCAACATATTATTGAAAAAATACAATTAGTATTAGAGCATCTTAATTGAGAGGAATCTTTCTTAGGGTAGAAAACCCAATCCCCCTGTCTTTGTCAGAAATATAAATAATGTATTGATCATTTAATACTTGGGGCTTGATCTTTACATCACTCGTATTCGTTAGCTGCTTTCCTTTATACCAGATTTGGTGGTCGATAATTTCTACACCCCAATCGGAAAGACTATTGACCATAATGCCCGTTTCCTGGAGATGTGCGCCCGTCTCATCACGATAATCATAAACCAAGTTATTGCCATCCTGCTGGTAGTTATAAATGAGAATGTGCTCCTCTTTGGACAGTAAATAAGTGCTTTTATCAGTTATAGGCTTGAATTTCGATATGTCCGGAATAAGAAATAATAGCGCACAAGCAATCAACGCTACATAATTAAGCCTTCTTAAGCTGAGCAAAAGGAAAATGAAGAAGAGAATAATGGCGCAATACAGTCGGGGATATTGCAAGAATAAAGGATAACTAGCGAATTTATAAACAGGGATATTGCAGATCACAAAGAGGAATATCGCAATTGCCAAAACTAAGAAGATGGGGTTTTTAGTGACGCTTATCTTTAGTTTGAGTAAAGCAAAAGCAGGTATAATGAAAAGAATAAGAGAATAGCTGCTGCCATTGGGAGAAATTAGCATACTGGCCATTATCCAAATAGAAAATGTTACCAGGTCCTCTTGCTTTTTCTGAATAGTGGCAGTAATGGCCCCCGCTATTACAAACGCCCTGAATATGATCCATGAAATGACAAAGAGATACCTATTCGGTATAAGCGGATCGGGATTAAAAAGTGTATCAGGGACGAATACATTTTTCAGCAGCATAAAGGCTGACTGAAATATATAAATGAAAGGATTATTAAGCTCTCCATTATTTGCACGGGGAAGCATCTTTGTGATATAGAATACCCAGCTATCAAGGCCATTGAAATACAATGATGGAAGAAAAAGAATAATCCCGGCAATAGCTAAATACAGGATCGCTTTCCAGTCCTTTCTAAAAAACAACCATATAACTATACAAGCTGGAAAAATCTTGAAGAGTATGGCCAATCCCCAGCAAAAAGAAGCAAGGATATGTCGCCCTTGCTTATGTGCCATATATCCTTCCAACAGCAGGGAGACTAAAACCAGGTAACCCTGCCCAAAATAAATATTGTTGCGGAGAGCTGTATAAAAGAGCAGGGGCACAAGCAATAGCAGCCATCTTGGAATTGAAAAAAAACGAAATGCCCTATACAGTGTAAACAAGAACAATGCAGAAGAAAAAATATTGAAGACTATCTTGGAAGTCTCTAAAGAAAGGAAGCTTGTGAACGGCGCTGTTACAAGTGCTGTATAAGGTGGAAAGGGTGCATAGGAAACTAGGATATTTTTATATCCTAATTGTTCAATGGCATAATTAAGGTTATTAGTATTATAGGCAATCACATAATCAAACTTCATAAGCCTGTTGCCACCAAAATAATAGGCAGCCCAATCCGAAGGAGGCGCTGTCCTGGCTCCCATAATGAATAAGAACAACGCCACTGCAGGGACTAAATAATACAGCCATTGCAGCAGCTTGTTACTGTTCAAATTGGGAGTGGGCATTTGTTGAAGATATGAAGTTCACTTCAAAAGGAATATTTGCTTGGGGATATACTGATTGGATCGAATGTACAAGTGCGGGCAGATCACCTTTCACATGTTTACAGGCATCTTCATAATAGATCTTACTGAAGCTATTCATGTCATACCCGCTTGCTGTGAGATGTTGCAAAAGAGTATTGTCGAACAAAAGCAAACTGCCTTCACGTATTACCAGTAAAATATCTTGCGGGTTAATGTCCCACAGGGCTTTTAGATTATTTTTCCCGGACTTATTGCGTGCAACAACAATATTGGCAGATCCGTTTTTGGTGATCGAACCCTCGTGTTCAAAACCCCAAACCGAAGCAGGAGTAGTGGTGAGCATTTTGAGTAACTCTTCGTCACTTACCAACCCGGTTTGTTTTGCCAAGCGAAGATGGTCCCACAGGTTCCAAGAAGCAGTAAGTGTAGAGTCTGTTCCAAATATGATGTTTGTGTGAGCTACCAGTTCATCGACTGGCGCTGTAGCATTCAATAGAAAATAATTTGAGGCTGGGCACCAAACCAATGCATTAAACTTCCCTGCTTGCCCCGGCGTCATAGCAACTCCATGTATACCGGTCATTTTTCTTTTAAAGAGATTCCAACGGATAAGCTCATCGATCTCCTTCCTGGCCAGTTCGTCTGTGCCTTCCCCTACGTGCATGGTGAGCGGCTTGGCTCCCCTAAATGGTCTATTGAGCTTCCATATCCAGTTCTTCTCAAATTGAACACTATGCAATACAAAGCTATCTTGGTAAATATGTATCAACGCGTCGGGAATAGAAAGTTTGTCGCCATGATTAACGACGCTGGTGACACCGTTCAATAAATTCTTGTATACGCCCCATTGCGTACGGAGCGGTAAAGGGACTTTCAAAACTTCTTGGATAATATGGGCAGATTGATCATGAATATCATTGCCCCATTCTTTATAATTAGAGTAGATGCGATGACCGAGCGCAGGGAATAAATTGAAGTCGAGATGATCATGAGAATTGATAAGTCCTGGGAAGGCAATCATCGGCTCATTGAATGTGAGTACCGGCCTTACTACTTCTGTTTGTAACTGTCCAGTGGCAGGTTCAACGGCACTGATTTTTTTCCCGTCAATGCGTATCCTCGAAGGAACATTTTGACCGGCGAGGTAAACATTATCGAGTAGCATCAGGTTTCTTTAAGAGCATTCCATAAACAAGCGCAGTGTTCTTGAATCGTTCGTACACATGCAAGGCCGCCTTCTCTTCGTAATAATGTTTTACGGATTCATCGATGATTCGTTCGGTGAAATATTCTTCTTTCCAATGTAACCCGGAAATCCATTTTCTAATCTCTTCCAATGAATAAACATAATTCTTTATCGCGATCAACTTGTTTTGATACGTGAAGGTCCTTGCCCCACCCTTTTGTAACGAAGCAGGATGATAATCCGTAATAAGAATGACCGCACCGGGCTTAAGGACCCTATCCCATTCCACTAATATTTCTGCAAAGCCCGGCATATGGGCTATGGCCAATGTGGTTAACAGAATATCAACAGAATGACCAGCTAATTGAGGGAGAAGAAACCCATTGGGTTGATAGGTTTCGGCATGGGGGAATTTCTCTTGCAAAGCTTGCAACATGCCTGCAGAAACATCGTAACCTACAAGCCTGGCGGGCTGATGGTCCATAATGGCTGGCCAATGGCGGCCGGTGCCGCAACCAATATCCGCCACAACTTTATCTTTAACATTTATTTGATTGAATAGCTCTTCGAATATTTGACCTTCTAATGCCAGCGTAAGGTTCCCCGGCTGGTCATCATAGCTCAATGCCCAAAGATCATAGGCTTCCGCAGCGCCTTTTTCTTTTTGCGCCCCACCTAAATAGGTCTTTATTTTACTTAGGATCGTCATGGTAATCACTACGTTTGAACAGTTGATCAAGTTGTGCTTTCGAGGCTAACTTAGGTTAAATAAATGAAAAACCGGCAGCTCAAAAATCAATGTAATACCGTCATTTGTAAGAGGGAAACTGAGGCAACCTTCTGAATATCATTACGTATATTTAAGCTATGAACAAGGTGTTACTGTATAATCCGAGAGCTGCCTACGCCAAATACCGTATCCCCAATTCGATCATGAATATTGCGGCGTCGATTGAGGGTAAGTTTGAATGGGCAATTGTGGACGGTAACCGGGAAACTGATCCTTACAAAAAGATCAGGCAATACTTGGCAACCGGGGAGTACAAATACATAGGATTTACTGTAATGCCTGGCCCGCAGACCAAACAGGCTATACCTTTCTCCAAAAAGATCAAAGAAGAATTCCCCAACACGATCATGATCTGGGGAGGTTATTTTCCCACCAACCACTTCAAGGTAATATTGCAATCAGGATATGTTGATTTCGTGATCAATGGTCCCGGCGATCATGCATTCCCTCAACTAGTAGAAGCCTTAGAAAATAATAAGCCTTATGAACTGATCAGGAACTTGATTTACAAATCGGGTGATAAAGTCATAAAGACCGTTAAGCAAGACTTGATAGAGCAAGATACCTTGCCAGCCTTGCCTTACGATAAGCTGGATAAATTTTATGACTTGGGGAGATACCTGGGCAAGACCTTTTTAGGTAATAAAACCTTGGCCTATCATTCCAGCATTGGATGTCCCTTCACTTGTTCCTTCTGTGCTGTTGTTCCAACTTATGAAGCAAGATGGAAAGCAAAGTCTGCCCAACACGTATATGATGATATCAAATACATAAAGGATAAATGGGGAGCTGATGCGATCGAATTCCACGACAATAATTTCTTTGTATCGGAAAAGAGAACAGTTGAATTTGCACGACTCATTCTGCCTGAGAAAATGAATTGGTGGGGAATGGCGAGGATCGACACGATGGACAAATGGAAAGATGAGAACTTAGCATTGATACGCGAAGCAGGCTGCAGGATCATCTTTTTTGGTGCAGAAAGCGGGAACGACAAAGTATTACACCAATTAGACAAAGGCGGTACACAAACAGGCGAGCAAATACTTCGGTTTGCTGAAAGGATGAGAAAATTCGATATCATTCCTGAGTACTCATTCGTATTGGGCACACCTGCGCCTACAGCAGAAGAGGTAATGGAACAGATAGAATTTGATATCAATTTCATCAAGAAGGTAAAAGCAGTTAATCCCCAAACAGAGATCATTCTATATACTTACAGCCCCGTTCCCACGGAAGGCTCGGAATTGTACAACGAGGTTTTAGCCACCGGCTTTCAATACCCGAAACAATTAGAAGATTGGATCAGCCCGCAATGGGAAAGGTTCGATATGCGCAAGAATCCGTTGACGCCATGGCTAAAGCCGGAAATGATCGATAAGATCAGGAACTTTGAAGTGGTATTGAACGGCTATTACCCGACTGTTTCCGATTATAAGCTTAGCTCGATAAAACGTAGAATGATGCACTGGGTGGCGGGTATGCGTTACAAGACCAACCTGTATAAATACCCTTACGAAATAAAATTAATGCACCGGCTTTGGAAATATCGTCAGCCGGAGATACAAGGATTTTAAGACTTGTTCAGCCAATCCCCATATCATACTTACCAACGTTATCGCACGCTGCAAACCCATAAGATCACAGCGCTGCCTATTGTGATTCTAATGCCCCATAGCGCTTGCAATTGCCTGTGCGTTATGTGCGATATCTGGAAAGACAATAAGAACCTGAAGCAGCTCACCGAAGATAATATTGAAGGCTTGCTGGACAGTTTTAAGAAATTCGGCACCAAGCAAGTCGTGATGTCCGGCGGGGAGGCATTGCTAAATGAGAATTTCTTCCGCCTCTGCGAGATACTACAAAGCAAAAATATTAAGGTCAGCCTGCTGAGCACGGGACTTGTTTTAAAGAAACACGTAACCCAGCTCGTACAATGGGTAAATGATATCATCGTTTCGCTCGATGGGGATGAGCCAACACATGATGCTATTCGAAACATACCAGGGGCTTTCAGAAAACTTAAAGAAGGTGTGGAAGCGATTAAAGCAATTCGTCCATCCTTCAAGATCACAGGTAGAACAGTGATCCATCAACTCAATTTTCTGCAATGGCCTGCCCTTATCGAAAGCGCCAAAGCGATCGGTCTCGATCAAATAAGCTTCTTGCCGGCTGATGTGAGCAGCCATGCTTTTAACAGGGAGCAGGCCTGGGACATTAACAGGCAGCATGAAATATTGATCCCTCGCGAGCGATTGCCTGAATTGAAGGCGACCGTAGATCGCATTATAAGCGATTATAGCAAGGAAATCGAGAGTGGTTTTATAGCCGAGTCAATCACTAAGCTGCAAAAGATCTATGAATATTACGCCGCATTTTACGGTATAAATCCATTTCCTTATAAGAAGTGCAATGCTCCATGGGTATCTACGGTTATTGAAGCCGATGGGACTGTGAGGCCCTGCTTTTTTCATGCACCCATGGGCAATATCAAGGACACTACTTTGGATAAGATCATCAATAGTGAAGAAGCCATCCATTTCAGGAAAACACTCGATATGGACCAAAACGACACTTGCATCAAATGTGTTTGTTATCTTAACTTGCCTCCACGCATGAACCCGGCCCCCGGTCAATAAATCACAGCAACAAGGCATGACCTTACAAGAACCTGCAAAAAAATTTACTGTCAGTCCTCTCCAGCTCATTATTATCATGGGCGCATTGCAGTTGTTGGTAACACTGCTCACTTATGGATTTACACTATCATTTGCCGAAGCCATGTGGCATTATATCGGGCGCAACTGGTTCAGGCATGGCATGACACCTTACTCAGGAGGAGTGGATAATAAATCGCCTTTAATATTTGCAGTCTATGGACTGTCAGACCTGTTATTTGGCGTCAATTATTGGTTTCCCCGCGTCTTGGGTGTGGTGGTGCAATGCATCGGAATGTTTTATGTCTACAAGATCGCTCTGCAAGTGGCAAGCAAGCGGGCAGGCATGTTTGCGATGCTCCTATATGGATTGGCATTAATGTGGAAAGTGACAGATGGAAAGCTGGCATCCGTAACACAGACTTATGAAATAACCTTTATTATTATTTCCTTTTACTTTTTACGCAAAGGCGAGGGACGTAAAGATCCTTTCATTAGTGGAATAATAGCTGGGCTTGGATTTGGGTTTAGGATATCCGCCTGCTTTGGGATCTTTGCACTTTTTATTTCATCTTGGAAGAGAAGCTTTAAATCGGCGCTGTCTTTTGCAGCTGGTGTTATTATAGTATGCGCTGCACTTCTTATAGCCGCACGCCTGGCAGGTATTGACATATATGAACTCTACTTCTATGGATTTGCAGATAATTTCGGAAGCGGCAGTCCTACAGACCATAACCTCGTATGGAAGATGGAGCAATTTGCCGAAGACTTTATTAATTCCGAAATGATATTGCTCTATCCCGGCGCACTTGCATATATCATTATCGTAAGAAAAGTGGATTGGTTAATGTTGTGGATGATCTGCGCATTTGCAGGCATCAATATCGTGGGCATGTATGATAAAGCGCATCTGAAAGATCTATTGCCTTCACTGGCATTGGCCAATGCATTTGCGCTTGATTGGGCGATCGAAAAATATAGGCTCCCTGTAAAACCAATTGCATTAGTGATTGCGATTGTCTTTTTTCCCAAGCTGGTAGAGCCGCTGTTAAGTTTCAAAAAACTATTAGTGGGAGAGGACAATACAGGTGAACAATATTGCAAACCGCCTTATCCGGGTTTGGACAATTTTATAAAAAAGAAATTAGGCTTGTGGATCAGGGATCATACAAATACAACAGATAAGGTATTGGTTGCTGGAAACAGTGCTGAAGTAATGGTTTATACGGAAAGAGTATCTCCTACCATTTACTTCAATGTTACACAAACAATTGCTGCAAAAGAAAGATTTGTAAAAGATCTACAAGCCTGCCACCCAGCTTTAATTGCTATACCTTTGTCGTTGGTATACAAACTTGACACAGATACGAGCTTAAAGGATTTGTATGTGCTAGACCAAGATAATAGTCAAAGAGACATTTTGTTTAAGCTGACAGGCGACTTATACCACGAGGAAATGTGCCTGTATGGTTATACAATCTTCAGGATCAATAAGTGAACTGTGAAAGTTAGCCGGCCGGGCATCCTTTAGCACGGTATTTTCGTTATAAATGTAACGTTGGACGTATAATGGACAGCATCTTATTCACTCATTCCTATTTTCTCCGGTTCGACCCTAAGCAATGGGCCACAGGGCAACCTTATGCACCCTTAGGCACCTTATACGCGGCCGCCCTCATGCGGGAGAAAGGGTTCACGGTTGGGCTATTCGATACCATGTTTGCCCATGCAGCCGAAGATGTATTGCCTTCTATTGAAAAGCTGCGCCCCAACTTCTTTGTTATCTACGATGATGGGTTCAATTACCTGACCAAGATGTGCCTCACTAATATGCGCGAAGCTGCCTTTACAATGAGCAAGCTCGCAAAAGAAAGAGGTTGCACCGTTATTGTTTCCAGCTCAGATTCCACGGATCATTACCAGCAATACCTCGATGAAGGCGCAGATTTTATTTTGATCGGTGAAGCAGAACATACACTGCTGGATCTCGTTAAAGCAATACAAAAAGGAGATAAAGAATTTTCCCTTATACAAGGATTGGCATATAAAGAAGATAATAAAGTTGTAAAAACGCCTAAGCGGAATGTGATGAAAGACCTCGACTCCCTCCCCTTTCCTGCTTGGGATCTAATAGATATGGAGCCTTATCGGCAGACCTGGTTAAAGAGCTCTGGTTATTTCTCGATGAATATGGGCACCACAAGAGGCTGCCCCTTTAAGTGTAACTGGTGCGCAAAACCAATCTATGGCAACAGGTATAATTCGCGGTCGCCGGAGAATGTTGTAAAAGAATTGAAATTCCTGCAAGAGAGATATCATTTTGAGCATATCTGGTTCTGTGATGACATCTTTGGCCTGAAGCCGGGATGGGTGCATGCATTTGCGGACTTAGTGGAAAAAGAGGGGTTGAAATTCAAATTCAAGATTCAGGCAAGGGCTGATCTATTAGTGCAGGAAAATTATATCAGGGACCTTGCCCGTGCAGGTTGTGATAATATATGGATGGGCGCCGAAAGTGGCTCCCAAAAAATATTGGATGCCATGGACAAAGGCACCACTATCGAACAAATTGAAGAGGCTACGAGATTATTGAAGAAGAATGGCATCAAGCCTTCCTTCTTTATTCAATTCGGTTACTTAGACGAGACAAAAGAGGATATTGAGAAAACGATCAAGATGATCAATACCTTGCTACCCCACTCAATCGGCATTTCAGTGTCATACCCATTGCCGGGGACAGTCTTTTATGAAAAGGTAAAAGCTGACTTAAAAACTAAGACCAACTGGACGGACTCCGATGAACTTCAAATGATGTTCCATAATACCTACCAGCCGGCATTCTATAAGCAGCTGCACAGGTATGTGCACAAGAGCTATCGCAAAGCGCTGGCATTAGATAATATCAAGAATATCCTTCATCACCCGGCCGCCATTTCTGCTGCAACCATGAAAAAGGTATTATCGCTCGGTTATTATGCTCCTGCGGCATTCTTTGCCAAACAAAAGCTGAATGCTCTTGAAAAAGCAGTATGAGCAATGCCATCCATACCACACCTGAACAGCAAGCTGCGGCAGCATTTACCGAACAATCTTACATTTTCGATGAGCTGTATTCCAAGAACACCATTGTCAATTATAAACGCCAACGCGTAAGGGAACATGTTCTGAACTTATTGGCGCCGGGCAGCAGCATTCTCGAACTAAATGCCGGTACAGGGGAAGATGCCATCTTCTTTGCGAAACAAGGTTTCCATGTACATGCAACAGATATTTCAACAGGCATGCAAGAAATGTTGACGAAGAAAGTTTTTGCTGCAAAGCTGGACAGTTTGGTATCACATGAGATTTGTTCGTTCACTTCCTTAGAGAACCTGCAACGAAAAGGGCCTTACGATCATATCTTTTCCAATTTTGCAGGACTTAATTGCACAGGAGAATTATACAAAGTATTAGGATCATTACCATCCCTTCTAAAACCGGGCGGCACAGCTACATTGGTCATCTTACCCAAGTTTTGCCTATGGGAAACCATGTTGCTGTTCAAAGGGAAATTCAAAACCGCCTTCCGTCGTTTCTTTAGTAGCAAAGGTGCCAGGGCTCATATAGAAGGGCAATATTTTTCTTGCTGGTATTACAACCCTACCTATGTAAAGAAGCATGTAAGAAAGGATTTTGACATCGTGGGACTGGAAGGTTTATGCACCATAGTACCTCCCTCCTACATCGAACATTTTGCAGAAAAGCATCCTCGCGCTTATAAATTCCTTGTCAACAAAGAAGATAAGTTTAGATCTTCTTGGCCTTGGAAGAATATCGGTGATTATTATATCATCTCACTTAAAAAGAAGGCTTGACCGCGATATTCCTATCTGTCTTCACTAATCTTTTGATCCAGTTATTCATCGGGTGCTCGAAAAATTTATATAGCAACATCGAGATTGTTAAAGTGATTAGGAAAGTCGATAGTACATAAATATCATATCCTGAATGAATAAAATGAGGGTATATATAAGGCTTTCCTATATAATCGATCACAGGGAGATGAATGAGATAAAAAACATAAGAGCTGCGGCCGAATAAACGAAATAAATTCCCGGACAGCACTCGGCTAACAACGGTCCTTTCTTTTATCAATCCATATAACAATACAGCTACAGGAAATGGCAACAAGATAATATTGCCGACAATCCGCCAAAGGAATGTTTGCGGTACAGGCTGGTGGTGGCCAACATCAAGAACTGCATCGGCAATGATAATTCCTGCTATTCCAATGGCGGTAAACTTGATCCCCTTCCTTTCTTCAAAAGCAAGTGGTTCCTTTTTACGCATTTTCAGCGCCAGGAAGATGCCGGCATAAAAGGCAAGGGCATTTCCAAAAAAAGTTAGCCAAATGACAACGAAGACAGTGTTTTCAATAGACCCATCTCCGTATGTCAATAAGAGAATTCCGGCAATGAGTAGTGTTAATGATAAAGGAATATAAATATTGGATTTCCTAATTAACCAAAAGATCAAGGGGGCCAGTAAGTAAAAACATTCCTCCACAGTCAGTGTCCAGCTTGGCTTGATCGCCATGCCATGCGATTTAAAGAGAAAGAAAAGGTTATGGGTAAGCGTATAGTTTTGCAGCAGGAAGATCTTATCGTAATTGTGTTGGAGAAGTATCACCACCGTCAACACTAAAAAGTACACTGGGTAAATCCGTGCAAAACGCTTGATGAGATAATCGAGGAACCATTTGCCGCTAAAATTGAGGTCCTTGTAATAATGCCAGGTTATCAGGAAACCGCTCAGTACGAAAAATATGGTTACACCAAAATAAAAAGTGTATTGGAGGCCTGTAAGCCAGTTGTTACGTGTATGAAGCTGTAGGTGATGAAAGAAAACGATGAATGCTGCTACTGCCCGTAAGCCTGTTAAAGGAGGGAAACGTTCATTGCCCAACAATGACCTGGAAAATAAAGCCACAGCAACTGGTTTAGTTGGCAATATATTCTATTTCGATTAACCGGATTTAGACCATTTGGTGTCCTGCTCGTCTAATTTGCCTTGGTACATGGCCAGGACTTTTTTCTGGAAGTAAAGAGGATTGGGCTTGGAGAAATGTTTACTACTTCTAATACTAAGTTTGTTCCCTTTTATGTTGAGGCGATTCTGTTCTTCTTTTTTGTTCCAACGCTTAACGGTAAGCTTCATCAGGTAATTGTCAAGGGCATCACCTAACTTGTTATTAAAGGCCCATTCCACCAATTTTTTCAACCATGAGCTTTTGGCTGTTTTAGAAGGGTTTCTTTTCCCCGCCGCAAAGTTTGGGTAGTATACCGTAGCCCAGTCATTAGCGCTAAAGAATTTATCCATGGTGCCATTGCCCCATTCAGGCATAAGCGTGATCAGCTCCGTAGCAGTAAAAATATTCTGTTCCTCAATGCGAAGGGCCTCTTCATCCACGTAATAATTCATGCAATACCAGTGCTGGCGGCCTGTAAGGAAGGTCAATTTCTTGAAGAAATGCATGATGCTGCGGGCGATCCAAAGCCTATTGGCCTTCGTGATCACAAAGAAATCTATATCCGCATTTTCATCCGCAAAGTTCTTTGAAAGCGACCCGGAGATACCGATGCCTCTTACGTAGGGGAATCCAGAAAGAAAGGCAGACACTTTATGCGCAATGACCAGCATTGATTGTGCATTCGCGTTTCCTTTAAGCCTTCTCTCCCGGAGTGCGCTATCATCCTGGAGTGAATAAAATTCACCGCACCTGAATATCCGGCCCACTACAACCAGTTCATTCAACACGTTTACAACTTCGTCCTTATCTGCTTTATGATCGAGGAAATAATATATCTCGTCTTTGGAAAGCGGGTAATTAAATATGTCAAAATAAACAAGCACTTTAATGATACTGTGGTCCAGCTTTGCCCGCATGAGAATTAATTTAATGAAATGTTATAAGAGGCCTGCCTGTTTCTATCTATACAACGAAAGCAACTCTTTTTGCCTATACACGTAATGTTAATAAATACTGTACCTGGTGTAAAATGGTTGCCTTTTACACCCCCTGGTAAGAAATTAAAAGCACATTAATACAATGCCCCAACCGACAGGCAGAGATCTAAAAGAATTGAATATGACACCAGAAACAAGCTTTGCCTCAGTGTTCCATCTCCAAAGTATCCCAGGGGAAAATAAGATCATCTTCAGGCGATATATCGATTCCAAAAAGGCTTATTTCGCTTCTAAAAGATTACTGGATATCCTCGTTTCTTTGACATTCATCATACTAGTGCTATCCTGGTTGATCCCTTTGACCGCTTTATTAATAAGGCTGGATTCAAAAGGCCCAATATTTTTCAGGCAAAAAAGAGTGGGCAGGGGCGGCAGGTCTTTTTACTGCTACAAATTCAGAACAATGGTGATGAATAATGATGCAGATAAGAAACAAGCAACTGAGGATGACCAAAGGATCACCAAGATCGGCAAATACCTGCGCAAATCTAACTTGGACGAGTTTCCGCAATTCCTAAATGTACTAGTGGGCAATATGAGCATTGTAGGTCCCCGCCCCCATATGCATGCAGATTGCAGCAGCTTCTCAGCAATTATTCCCGGCTATAAATTCAGGAACCTTGTAAAACCGGGCATCACTGGCATGGCCCAAGTAAAAGGCTACCACGGCAGGGTGATCACTACTGAATGCATTTTCAGAAGGTACCAATGGGATGCTTTCTATATTAGAAATGCAAACCTATTTCTTGATCTCAGGATAATCTTAAGAACTGCTGCGCAAAGGATCAAGTTCATATTCGTCTGGAAATAATGCTGCTGGATCATTCCAAGGGACAATTGTGCACTAATTGTGCTCCAATTGTGTTCTAATTGTGCTCCGATCCTCTACTCAATACTACCTCACTGCATTGACACGGCATACGATCTACCAATTAACTCTTAATTCATAACTCATAACTCTACACTCCCAGCCTACAACCTCCCTATAAAGCTAATCCCAAACGTCCGCGGGTTTCCCAAATGCACAGCCCCAAAATCATAGGCATAAGCAATGTATTTCTTATCACCGATGTTTCTCATCCAGCACGCTATCTCTAGGCGCTTCATTGAAACACCGAACCGCGTATTCAGCAAACTATACGGGTCTTGAACAATGCTATTGGCAAGATCGAAATATTCCTTTCCTATATATATCCATTCCCCCCTGACAAAAATACCCAGCTTCTTACCAATTGAACGATCATATTGAATGGCCATTGACGAAGTAAGGTCTGGCGTAAAGACCTGTCGCTTTCCCGCAAGGTCGGTTGAACCCCCATTGGATGATAATTTCAACGTTTGGTAGGTAGCATCCGTATAACCAATATTCAAGCTGCCCTCCCAACCTTTTGCCGGTTTTACCGCCAGCTCCGCTTCAATCCCTTTACTGTTCAATCTTCCTGCATTCTTGGTAACTGTTATTGCATCCGGCAACACCAGGGTCGGCACTTGCGCATCTGTAATAGTAGTATAAAATAAAGCCATGTTGAACACTACCCTATTCGCCCAAAAATTGTTCTTTATGCCGGCTTCAATATTATCACTGTACTCTGGTTTGAATTTATACAATGGTGGCTGGGAAGGATCAGAAGAGACCTGGGTCAATCCCCCCGGTCTATAACCCCGGCTATAAGTAATATATAAATTGCTTTCCCGGCTCACATGCCAATCAATACCCAGCTTAGGAGAAAAAGCATAAAATGAAACACTGCCTGAAGTATCTGGAATAAGCGAAAATGCAGGATTGGGATCTGGGTCATGCTGGTATTCGCTCAAGATGTTTTGCCGCTGTTGTTCATGATCATAACGCAGACCTGCAGTTAAATCAACCTTCTTGTTCACTGCCCAAGTTACCTGGCCATACACCGCCTCCCCATAGCTTTTACCCTCTGTTGTATTGATGATAGAAAAATTGGAATCAGGCGCGCCAACCAATGCTGCATCTTTACCGAAACGGGTGGCTTGCCTTACAGGATTGTCCTGGTAAAAGAAGTATAAACCGCCTGTCCATTTCCAGGTTGAGGCCGTTGCTGGGGAAGTGAACTTACATTCCTGCGTTAATACCTTGACTCGATTCCATGGATTTCCATAATTGTTGATGATCGTAACAGCATCAACAGGTGAAAAATCTCCATCGATCGGGTGCGTATAAAGCCGATGGTTGGATTGATAAGATGTTTGTGAAGAGAAATTAAAAACGGGACCTGCATAATTTAATGACAAGGAGCTGTTGAAGGTATTATCGAACATCTTCGTGGTAGCGTCCTGGTCAAGATGAAAAGGGTTTTGAAAGGCAGGCTCCACTCCATTCACTAAAGGAAATGGTCCATTATTCCGGTTATTATGGTGCTTTGCGTTCAAGAGGATCGTCCACCGGTCATTCGCAATGTATTTAAGAAAATAATTCCCCGTAAAGCTGTGCTGTTTGTCGAAGCTGGTATTATTGAAATCATTTGTATAAAATCCATTTCTCCCATCATACACACCTGCAACACCAAGAAAAAGCCTGTTCTTGATCAAGGGCGTTCTATAGCCGATTCCATAACGTTGTATGCCATCATTGCCGACCGTGATCTCTGCAAATCCTTCCGGGCGGTTGGACGGCTGTTTGGTGATAATATTTATTACGCCTCCCATGGCATTCCTTCCATACAATGTGCCTTGCGGCCCTCGCAACACTTCAATTCTTTCAATATCGAATAGCTGGGGAATATAAGTATCAAGACCAAACTGGTCAACACCATCAATATAAGTGGCAACTGCAGGGTCATAAGAAGTAGAAGTGATCCCTCTTACCGAGGTAACATTTCTTTCATCACCGGGGTCCGCTGAATATAAATTGGGTACAATGGCAGTGAGCTCATGACTATTCCAAAGCCTATAATCCTGCACTTGCTTAGCAGAAAATGAAGAAATACTGAATGGGATCCTTTGCAATAATTCATCCTTTTTCTGCGCAGTGACAATCACGGCCTCCAATTGTTTAGCTGATGAGGGAAGAATAACCTTCAAGGGCGTGTTGCTTTCACTTGCCTGCACATCAATAACGATCGTGGCATAACCCGCGGCTGAAAAACTAAGTGTATACTTTCCTGCAGCAATTGGCCCAACTTGAAAATCTCCCTGCTCATTGGATATAGATGCAATATGAGTATTGAGCACATAGATAGTTGCATTGGCTACAGGCCGCGATTGTGCATCGGTTATTCTACCGGCAATCGAAATGCTATGCTGGGCTTTAATACAATAACCGCCCATTAACAGGAGCAAGCACGAAATATATTTTTTCATTGGAATTGCAATATAGTCGAAATCTTACCTTTACTAACCTTAATTGCTTAACATGAGGATCCAAAATTCCCGCTCATCTTTTTTTCTACTTTTTTCTTTGCTGATCATCGCACCTATATGCCTGGATGCCCAGGTTGATAACTCGATGTTGCAATGCCTTCGCTGGCGTATGATCGGTCCGCACCGTGGAGGCCGCACCGTTGGTGCCACCGGCGTCCCGCAACAACCCAACGTATTTTATATCGGCGTCAATAACGGCGGTGTTTGGAAAACTACTGATTATGGCCGTACATGGATGCCGATTTTTGATGATCAGTCATCCGGCTCCATCGGCGACCTGGCTGTCGCTCCTTCCAATCCAAATGTGATCTACGTAGGAAGCGGCGAAGGCATCCAGCGCCCCGACCTCTCGGTAGGAAATGGAATATATAGATCCTCCGACGCAGGGAAGACTTGGACCCACCTCGGCCTGAGCGATGCACAGCAAATTGGTGGCGTAGCAATTGACCCAGCTAATGAGAACAGGGTGTTTGTTGCAGCACTTGGTCACCCATATGGCCCTAATGCAGAAAGAGGAGTATTCAGAACGATCGATGGCGGCAAGACATGGGAAAAAGTTTTATATAAAGACGAAAATACTGGTGCGGAGCAAGTAGCATTTGATCCCCACAATTCAAATATTATTTACGCGGATCTATGGGCTGGTCGCCAAGGGCCTTGGGAAAATGGCGCCTGGAATGGCCCCGAGAGCGGTCTTTTCAAATCAATAGATGGCGGCACCACATGGAAGAAGCTGACCAATGGCTTGCCTACCACCCAGCAAGGGCTTGGCAGGATCGGGTTTTGTATTGCTCCTTCTGACCCGAACAGGATCTACGCAACAGTTGAATCACCCACCCTCGGCGGTGTTTATAGAAGTGATGATGCAGGAGAAAATTGGACGAGGATACAATCAGACAACAGGTACTTCGGCCGTTCCAGTGATTTTGCAGAATTAAAAGTTGATCCGAAAAATGAAGATATTGTTTATAGCGCCAATGTGGTTACCTGGAAATCAGTGGATGGCGGCAAAACTTGGAATGCCTTCCGCGGTGCACCCGGCGGAGATGATTACCACCGTCTCTGGATCAATCCTAATAATACAGATATTATTCTCATTGCAAGTGACCAAGGAGCTATTATTACTGTGAATGGAGGACAAACATTTTCTTCCTGGTACAATCAACCTACTGCACAGTTTTACCATGTGAATACAGACAATGCATTTCCATACAATGTTTATGGGGGACAACAAGAGAGCGGCTCAGTTGGAATTGCATCGCGTGGCAATGATGGACAAATCACTTTCCGCGAATGGCATCCAGTAGGTGTAGAAGAATATGGATACGTAGCGCCTGATCCGCTGGACCCGGACATTATTTATGGTGGTAAGATAACGAAGTACAATAAACGAACCGGTCAAGTGCAGAATATCTCCCCGGAAGCTGTGAGAGGAAATAAGTACCGGTTCTTGCGTACTGAACCCGTGATCTTCTCACCCGTAGACAAAACTACTTTGTATTATGCCGGGAATGTATTGTTCAAGACCACTAATGGTGGAAGCTCCTGGGCAGTCATCAGTCCCGACCTCAGCCGGGAAACTTGGGACATACCCGAAAGCGTTGGAATATACAATACAGATGAAGTGAAAAAAATGGCAAGGCGTGGAGTGATATACACGATTGCTCCTTCCTTCAAAGACATCAACACCATTTGGTGCGGCACCGATGATGGATTGATCCATGTTACAAAAGATGGAGGCAAGAACTGGAGAAATGTTACTCCTGCTACCATTACATCATGGAGCAAGATATCATTGATGGATGCCGGTCACTTTGACGTCAATACTGCATACGCCGCGGTAAACCGTATTCGATGCAATGATATGCGCCCGCATATTTACAAAACACATGATGGAGGTAAAACATGGACAGAGATCGTAACCGGTTTGCCCGATGATCCAATCAATGTAGTGCGTGAAGACCCAGAAGTGCCGGGATTATTATATGCAGGCTCCGAAAGATTTGTTTATGTATCATTGGATGATGGAGCTCATTGGCAAAGCCTTCGGTTGAATATGCCTGCTACATCCATCCGGGATCTCGTTATCAAGGACAATGATCTTGTAGTGGGAACCCATGGAAGAGGTTTCTGGATACTGGATGATATTACTCCATTAAGACAATTGAAAAATGATAAGGGTGCCGAAGGCAGCATCCTATTTAAGCCTGCCACTACTTATAGGGTCCGTTGGAATATGAATACGGATACGCCACTTCCTCAAGAAGAGCCGGCTGGCGAAAACCCACCCGATGGAGCCATCATCAATTATTTCTTAAAAGACAAAGCATCTTCTGTAATACTCACCATAACCGATGCACAAGGAAAACTGGTTCGTAAATACAGCAACGAGGATACGATGTATAAGGTGCCGGCCGTCAATATTCCATTGTATTGGATCAGGCCGCAGCAAATCCTTTCCGCAGAACCAGGTGCGCACCGCTTTTTGTGGGATTTGCATTACACGCCATTCAATGTTCCTCCGCAGTATCCCATTGCTGCCATTTACCAAAATACAGCCCCTGATCCCACCTCTCCATGGGTAATGCCGGGAGAGTATACAGCTACCCTCACTGTGGATGGGAAAAGCCAGGAACAGGCCTTCACAGTAAAAATGGACCCAAGGGTGAAGACAAGCGCTTTCCCATTGCAACAGCAATTCAACATTAGCATGCAATGTTACAAGGACAGGTTAACAGCCATAGGCGCGATAGATAGTCTCAAACGCATGCGCGAGGAAATCAAAACGCTCATTCCGCAAGCTTCCTTTCCAGCACAGTGGGATCCGAAGCTTGGAATTCACGTGACTTGAAGTCGCGGCCGCACTGACCCTATAGTGAGTCGTATTAATTTAAATCATACCAACATGGTCAAATAAAACGAAAGGCTCAGTCGAAAGACTGGGCCTTTCGTTTTAATCTGATCGGCACGTAAGAGGTTCCAACTTTCACCATAATGAAATAAGATCACTACCGGGCGTATTTTTTGAGTTATCGAGATTTTCAGGAGCTAAGGAAGCTAAAATGGAGAAAAAAATCACTGGATATACCACCGTTGATATATCCCAATGGCATCGTAAAGAACATTTTGAGGCATTTCAGTCAGTTGCTCAATGTACCTATAACCAGACCGTTCAGCTGGATATTACGGCCTTTTTAAAGACCGTAAAGAAAAATAAGCACAAGTTTTATCCGGCCTTTATTCACATTCTTGCCCGCCTGATGAATGCTCATCCGGAATTTCGTATGGCAATGAAAGACGGTGAGCTGGTGATATGGGATAGTGTTCACCCTTGTTACACCGTTTTCCATGAGCAAACTGAAACGTTTTCATCGCTCTGGAGTGAATACCACGACGATTTCCGGCAGTTTCTACACATATATTCGCAAGATGTGGCGTGTTACGGTGAAAACCTGGCCTATTTCCCTAAAGGGTTTATTGAGAATATGTTTTTCGTCTCAGCCAATCCCTGGGTGAGTTTCACCAGTTTTGATTTAAACGTGGCCAATATGGACAACTTCTTCGCCCCCGTTTTCACCATGGGCAAATATTATACGCAAGGCGACAAGGTGCTGATGCCGCTGGCGATTCAGGTTCATCATGCCGTTTGTGATGGCTTCCATGTCGGCAGAATGCTTAATGAATTACAACAGTACTGCGATGAGTGGCAGGGCGGGGCGTAACCTAGGTGACAGAAGTTAAAAGCCTCCGGTCGGAGGCTTTTGACTTTCTGCTAGATCGGCCGCATCGAATATAACTTCGTATAATGTATAATGTATATTGATTTAAATTGCAATAATAAAT
>JADMIO011638315.1_pt1 | contig 96010 bp, 90 predicted proteins | sample 8958161 | NCBI WGS metagenome assembly JADMIO01 (sample SAMN16585339, study PRJNA669376) | soil metagenome | isolation source: Crop rotation soil | place: USA: Cullars Rotation, Alabama | collected 2011
CGCGACAACTTGTCCACGTGGAATTCTAAGCTTAGGATCCCAATGTGCTGGAAAGGCCGCCATCGCCGGCATAGCCTTTCGCGCCGGTGCCGGCGAGATGACGAAGGCGGCCGGCCTTGGGATCAAGGGCATAGACTTTGTTGCCCTCACGCAGGATCAGATACATGGTCCCGTCAGGGCCAATGTCTATGGAGCGCGGCCCGTTCAGCGCCACCGTCAGCGGCGCCTCTTCCGGCGTATCCGCTGTGGTGCCGTCGCCCGCGAACGTCGTCAGCACGCCGGTCGCAGCGTCGCGCTTGCGGATACGGTTATTCTTGATATCGCAGATGAAAAGATTGTCGCGGCGATCCAGCACGATGCTGTGGGGCTGGTTCAGTTGAGCCTTGTCGGAGGGACCGCCATCGCCGCCAAAGCCGGGCGCGCCGGTGCCGACCAGAGTCGAAATCGCGCCGGCTTTCGAAACAAAGCGCACGACATGGGCATCGCGTTCAGCGACATACATGTTGCCCTTGCTGTCGAAGCGAACCTCATGCGGCGCGCTCAGCACCGCGGTCTTGGCTGCGCCGCCGTCGCCGGCGTGGCCTTTCTCGCCGGTTCCCGCGACCACAAATACTTTCCCGGCGCGGCGATCCAGCCGCATCACCCGGTTGCTGCCGAAATCAGCCCAATAGATGGAGCCGTCGGGGCCCGTCTCCACGCCATAGGGCTGGTTCAGCTTAGCGGTGGCCACCGCTTCGCCGTCCGTGGCCGCGCCCTGGGCGCCAATCCCGGCAAGGGTGGAAATGCGCTTGGGAGCGGCCATGGCCGGACGAACGCCAATCAGCGCCGGTGCCGCCCCCAGAAAGATGCGTCGTGTCAGCCCATGTGTCATCGCGGCCTCCCCTTTTGAGGCCAGACGCTAAGCGATCCGGATCGGATGGGCTAGTGTCGAAACCACGACACCGGGGGCGTCACTCCGCCTTGGCCGGTTTGGCGCCGGGGGGTGCGGCCTCCGCCACCTTCACTTCATCGCCGTCCTGCAGCGCATCGGCGGGATTGTCGATGATGCGATCCTTGGGCGAAACGCCGCTGGAAATGTCCACCGAGGCGCCCAGGTCGCGGGCGATCGTGACGGTCTGGAGCCTGACGTGGCCCGTGGCGTCTACCTTCGCCACCTGCATGCCCGCATTGCGGAAAATCAGAGCGGTGGCCGGAACGCGAATGCCATTCGCCCCCGCTGGCAGCGGGAACTTCACTTCCGCATAGGCGCCGGGCTGCAGGGCGCCATCGCTGTTGTCGGCGGCGAACTGCAACAGCATGGTGCCGGTGGCGCTGGCCACGGCATTGGCATTGGCGACCAGTTTGGCGTGAAACAGCTTCCCTGGATATTGCGGCGGCGTGAAACGCACCGTCATGCCGTCCTGGATATAAGGCGCGTAATTCTGCGGGACGCGCACATACAGGCGCAGCTTGCTCTGATCGGCGACGGTAAAGAGCGGCGTCGCGGTGGGCGTTCCCACGGTGACGAGATTGCCCACATCCACGGCGCGGCTGGTGACGATGCCATCGAAGGGCGCGACGATCCGTGTATAAGCCAGGTTGATGGAAGCCTGTGACACCTGCGCCTGGTCGGAGGCGACAATGCCGGCCTGGGCGCCCACTGTCGCCTGCTGGGTGGAAAGCTGCTGGGCCGAGATGGCGTTCTGGGCCGCGAGGGCCTGGTAGCGGTTCAGGTCCACCCGCGCGTTGGCCAGATTGGCGCTGTCGCGCGCCAGCATGCCTTTGGCCTGGGCCAGGGCAGCCTCATAGGTGCGCGGATCGATCTGCGCCAGCAGATCGCCTTTCTTCACACGAGCGCCGATATCGAAGAACCACTTCTGCACATAGCCGTTGACCTGGGCATGGATGGGGGCGCTGGCGAAGGCCTGGAGATCGCCCGGCAAGGTGAGATTGCCCCCAGTCTTGGCCGTCTTGATCTTGATCACCTGTACGATGGGCACCGACTGATCTTCGGTTGCTTCCGCAGCGTCGCGGCCGTTCCACCATCGCCAGCCGATCCCAATAACGGCAAGAACGATCGCAGCGGTCGCAGCCAGCCGACCCCAGCCCTTCGGGCCCGGCGGTGACACGCGGCCCGACACCGGGATTTTTGTCAGGCATAGGCTTCTCCAGGCTCCAGTTCCTTCTTGCGCGCCGCCGCCTTGGCGGCCCGCCGACCATGAATGATGCTGAACACCACCGGCACGAACAGCAGGGTGGCGCAGGTGGCAAAGACCAGGCCGCCGATCACGGCGCGGCCCAGCGGCGCATTCTGTTCACCGCCGTCGCCCATGCCCAACGCCATGGGCGTCATGCCGATGATCATGGCCAGCGCCGTCATGCAGACGGGACGAAAACGCGTCACACCGGCCTCCACCGCCGCGAGGACGGCGTCGCCATGGGCCGCCAGACGCTCGCGGGCAAAGGCGATCACCAGGATCGAGTTCGCCGTCGCCACCCCCATGCACATGATCGCCCCGGTCAGCGCCGGCACCGACAAGGTCGTGCCGGTGGAAAACAAAATCCAGACGATGCCCGCCAGGGCAGCCGGGAGCGCGGTGATGATGACAAAGGGATCGGTCCAGGACTGGAAGTTCACGACGATCAGGAGATAGATCAGCACCACCGCCGCCAACAGGCCCCAGAACAGGCCGGAGAAAGAGGTGCGCATGGTATCGATCTGGCCGCGCAGGGTGACAGTGGCGCCTCGTGGCAGATATTTGGTATTGGCGTCGATCACCTTCTGCACATCGCTCGCCACCGCGCCCAGATCGCGATCCTGAGTCGTGGCGTAGAGATCAATCGTCGGCAGAATGTTGTAATGCGTCACCACCGCCGAGCCTTGTGTGCGGCTGAATTTGGCAATACCGCCCAGAATCTGCGGGTTGCCGCCGCCCGCGGGCGTTATGGTCAGGTTCTGCAACGCCTCCAGCGAATCTATTTTGTACTCCGGCATCTGCGCCTGCATCTGATAGGACACATTGTTCTTCGGATTGAGGAAGTAGTTGGGCGCCGATTGCGACGTGCCCGCCAGAGCCGTGCCCAAAGCGTTGGTGACATCGCGCTCGGTCAGGCCCAACTGGGCCATGCGGGAGCGGTCGGCATCCACCCTCAGCTTGGGCTGGTTGCTGGACTGCTGCATCCGCGCATCCACCAGGCCCGGAATGTCGCGAATCTGGCGCAGAATGCGCAGAGCAAACGCCTCGGTTTCCTCGAGGTGGGTGCCGCTGACCTGCACATCCAAAGGCGCCGGATTGCCGAAATTCAGGATCTGGCTGGTGATATCCGGCGGCGGGAAAGAGAAGGTGACCGACGGAAACAGCCGCGGCAGACGCTCCCGCAAGGTGCGGACATAATCTGCCGTGGCGCTGTGGTTGTCATTGAGGGTGATGTAGATGTCGGAGTCCTGCAGGCCGACAATGCCGGTGGTCGAATAGATCAGATTGATCGGGCTCTGATTCAACCCGATCGTGTCCACGATGGTCGTAAGCTGGTCCTTCGGGATGATGCGACGGACCTCACGCTCGATCTGGGCCACGATCTGGGTCGTGTCCTCCACGCGAGTGCCGGCGGGGGTACGGGCATGGAGCGTGATCTGGCCTGAATCCACGGACGGAAAAAAGTCTTCGCCCAGGAAAGGCACGAGCAGCATCGAGATCGCAACCGCGCCCAGAAAGCCGAACACAAAGCGCCGGCGATGGCCCATGGCAAGGGCGAGAAGATTGCGATACCCCTCCCGCGTGTCGGCAAAGCCCTTTTCGAAGCGCTTCTGCAACCGCGCAAACATGTTGTTGCCCAGGGCGGCATGTTCCTCGGAATGCAGCTTGAGCAAATAGAGCGCAAGCGTTGGCACCAGGGTGCGCGACAGGATGAAAGAGGCGATCATGGCGAATACCACCGCCATGGCCATAGGCACGAACAAAAAGCCCGCCACGCCCTGCAGCGAAAACATCGGCACAAAAGCGACGCAGATGCAAAGCAGGGACACGAAGGCCGGCTGGGTGATCTGCCGCGCCCCGTCCATGACGGCGTCATAGACCGGCTTGCCCTGCTCCAGGTGCCAGTTGATGTTCTCGATGGTGACGGTGGCGTCGTCCACCAGGATGCCAACGGCCAGGGCGAGGCCCCCCAGGGTCATGATGTTGAGGGTCTGACCCGTCGCCCACAGCGCCATCAGCGCCGACAACACGGCCAGAGGAATGGAGGTGGCGATGATGACGGTGGAACGCCAGCTTCCCAGGAAGAACAGGATCATCAGGCTGGTGAGTCCCGCGGCGACGGCCCCTTCCCGCACCACGCCATTGATGGCCGCTTTCACGAACAGCGACTGGTCGGTCAGCACATTGACCTTGAGTTCCGGCGGCATCTGCTGGCGCAGGACAGGCAGAATATTCTTGATCCCTTCCACCACATCGATGGTGGAGGCCCTGCCGTTCTTGAGCACGGTCGACAGCACGGCGCGGCTGCCATCCACATGGACGATATTGTTCTGTACATTGCTGCCGTCCCGCACATGGGCGACATCGCGCAGATAGACGGTGGCCCCATTTGCCGTCTTGACCGGCATATTGTTGATCTCTTCGATGGTCTCGCCGGCATTGTTGAGATCCACCACATACTGGAGACTGCCGATCTTGATGTTGCCGGACGGCGTGATCTGGTTCTGGTTGGCGAAGGCGTTCTGCACGTCGGTGGCGGAAAGGCCGCGGGCCTGCATCGCCTGGGGATCGAGATCGATCTGCACCGAGCGCGTCTTGCCGCCTTGCGGCGCCGTGGTCCGCGCCCCGCGCACCGTGGCCAGGCGGGGACGGGCAAAATTCTGCGACTGGTCCGCCACCTGCTGTTCGGACATGGAGCTGGAGGAAAAGGCCATCTGCAGCACCGGCACCGTCGAGGCGCTGTACTCGATGATATTGGGCGGCTGCATGTTGGCCGGCATCTGCCGGATGGCGCTTTGTGAAATCGCCGTCACTTCGGCGGTCGCCAGGCGAATATCCACATCGGGCTGGAAATAGATTTTGGCGATCCCCAGCCCCGGAATGGACATGCTCTCCACATGCTCCACGTCATTGACCGTGGTGGAAAGCAGGCGCTCGTAGTTCGCCATCACCCGGGCGCCCATATCGTCGGGCGAGAGCCCCGCATACGAAAAAGCCACGCCCAGGATCGGAATGCCGATCTCGGGAAAGATGTCGGTCGGCGTGCGGATTGCCGCCAGCGGCCCGAAGATCAGGATCATCAGGGCCATGACGATAAAAGTGTAAGGCCGATCGAGCGCGACCTTGACCAGCCAATTCATGTAACCGCCGTCACCACTATTCCGATCTCTCCCCTTCCATGAAGTTTGCGCGGTTCTTTCGCCGCGCACGGCTTCACGCATTCGCGCTATTGGCGCGCCGGCCGGCCTCATGGGATTGGTAGCCCATAGCCCAGGCCCGGACTGGCAGTTTTACAGATTTCTTACAGTGGGTGCAGGCGACAAAACACCCTCTCGGCCCTGAGCGGATTGCCATAATTTGAGAGAGTTTCCGGCACCCCAATACAAAAGAACCCCGCCGTCCGGAGGAGACAGCGGGGCTCAACTGCTGTCTGACGCCAATCAGACGGCCTGCCGCAGCGCTTCTAAGGGAGACGCGAGACGCTGCGGCAAGACAAACCGAATTGTGCAGGCGCGTCCCAAGCTGTCACGCGTCTTTTCGGAACTTTTACGTTGGGCGTTCGGGCGCGAAGATGACGATCTAGACAGGCGCCGGCGACACAGAACGGTCCCAGACCGATTTGGCCTCGTCCCCAGCCTCGGGCGCGTCAGGCGCGGCCGGCAACCACAGGATGATGGTAAGCCCCTCTGTGGCGCCGTTGACCGCCCTGATGGTGCCGCCATGGGCGATGATCGCCCGTTTGGCAATCGCCAGACCCAGGCCGTAGCCCTGCCCGTTGGCCGGGTCGGCCTGCACAAACGGTTCAAACAGGGATTCAAGCTGCTCCGTCTTCACGCCGGGACCCTGATCCCTGATGTAGAGCGTGGTCCCGGCCGCGGTGGAATCCAGTTCGACCGTGATCGCCTCGCCGCGGCGCGAAAAGCGCAAGCCGTTGCGGACGATATTCTCAATGGCGCGGCTGATCAGCTTGCCGCTGCCCACCACCAGCGCCTCCGACCGCCGCCCATTGGTGACGAAATCAATGGTCACACCTTTTTCCTGCGCCTCGAAGCGGGCGTCATCCACCACCAGGGTGGTGATCTCGGAAACGAAGAAATACTGATCGGAGGTCCGGGCGCCGCTTTCCAGCTTGGAGAGCGCGAGCAGTTCTCCCACCATTTCCTCCAGCTTGTCCGCCTCACAGCCAATGCGCTCCAGCGACTGCAGCGCCTTGTCGGGCGACTGACGCGCCAGCGCGATGGCCAGATGAAGCCGCGCCAGCGGAGAGCGCAACTCGTGCGAAATGTCGGCCAGCAAACGATCGCGCGACTTCACCAGCTCTTCCAGCCGCGTCGCCATCTTGTTGAAGTCGGAGGCCAGATCGCCAATCTCGTCGCGCCGCCGCAGCCAGCCCGAGCCCAGCCGCACCTTGAGGTCGCCCGAGGCCAGGCGGCCGAAACCGGCGCGGATCCGGCTGATGGGCGCGGTAAGATAGAAAGTCAGCAATCCGCTGAACACCAGAATGCCGATCAAGGTGCCCAGGATGGCGTGCGGACCCATGTCCAGCGGCAGGGGCGGAGAGACGTAACCGTCGAAACGGGTCACGCGATACAGCAGCGCAAAGCTATTACCCTGCTGATCCTTGACTGTGGTCGTATAGAGACCGTGAACGGGATCAGCAGCCGGCGCGCGTTTGCCGTCTATGCGCTCAAACGTCATGTACTGACGCTCTTTCGGCCAGGTCGCCAGTTCGCGTTTCAGCGCCTCCTCGCCGCCCAGCCGCACGATGGAACTCGCCCCCGCCAAGGCGATCTGGGCCTGGACGGCCGTGGTGCGGCTGGGGCTTTCCTTGAGCAGCGAATCTTCGAACCAGACGAAATAGGTGACAAAGAGGAAGCTGAGCCACACGCCGAGGAATATCTTGACGAACAGTGGCCGTCTCATGCCGTCACCTTCAGCCGGTAGCCAATCGCGCGCACGGTCTCGACCTCGATGGTCTTGTCCGAAATCACATTCAGCTTCTTGCGCAGATTGCTGACATGCACGTCAATGCTGCGGTCATAAGGCTCGCGCCGGCGCCCCAGTACGCTCAGCGACAGATCGTCCTTGGTGGCCACCGTGTCACGGCTGCGCAGCAGGGCTTCCAGCAGGTCGAACTCACAGGTGGTGAGCTCAAAGGTCTGGCCGTCGAAGCTGACTTCGCGCTTGGACGGGATCAAGCGCAGCTTGCCCGCCAGGAAATATTGCGGCGGCTGAGAGCCCCGCTGGCGCCGCAGCACCGCCTTCAGCCGGGCCAGAAGTTCGCGCGCATAGTAAGGCTTGGCGATATAATCGTCCGCACCCACTTCCAGGCCCGCGACGCGATCATCCTCGGCGCCCTTGGCCGTCAGCATGATCACCGGCACCGAACTGGTGGAGCGGATGCGCTGCAGGGTTTCGATGCCGCTGATGTCGGGCATCATCACGTCCAGGATGACGGCATCCAGGGTCGGATCCAGCGCCGCAGCCGCGCCTTCGGTGCCGTTGAAGGCCGCAGCGGTTTCGAAACCCTCGCCGCGCAGGAACTCCGTCAGCATTCCCGTCAGGGCGGCGTCGTCGTCGATCAGAAGGACCTTGGGCATGTCAGCAGACCTTTGCCGCAAGAGATGATTTTAGCCGGGACCGCCACGAAGGGCAAAAAGCCAGCAAAAGCGGGCGTCCTATTGCGCCGCGCGGGGACGGCGCGGCGCGTCCGTGTTCTGCATGTTGATCAGATTATAGCCGCCCATCGCCAGCCGCACCGAGGGGCCGGACGGCGCTTCCGCCGCCATCTCATGCCAGCTCATGGGGGCGGCATAGAGCACATCGCCCTCATCGGCATGGAATTCGCCAGCATTCTCGAAGCGGCCGCGGATCTTGCCCACCTGTACGATCCACCATTCCGCCGGTCCGGGATGCATGTGACCGAAAACAGATTTGGGATTGAAGCTGTCGGTGGTGGGGCCGCTGCCGATATTCAACGAACCGGTGCCGCACTTGTTGTCGGCGGGATTGACGTAACCCAGCAGCGGATTGACGAAAAGATGGTCGTCCAGCACCTGGGCCCCGCGCGGCGCGCATTTGGCGATGCCGTCGGTGAAGGTGTTCCAGTGCAGCTTGTTGATGCCGGCATAAGGCTCCGGCTTGTGCGGGAAAGCGATCTTGACGACCTTGGCGCCTTTGGTGGCTTCCGGCTGGGGCCCGTCAGCCGGCCAGGCCGTCTTGTAGTTGGTGGGATTGACCTCCACCCACAGCGCATTCTCGTTGCCGGCCACGTCATAGGAAAAAATCGTGGTCTTCATGATATTGACGATGGAGCCGCGCGTGGCTGTGACCGGCTGCTGGCCTTCGACATTGAAATGCACTTCGCCCGCCACCACGACAAACACCGTGGGCGTGTCGGGATGGATGCGCGGGGTGAACTTGGTGCCGGGCGCGGCGGAGTTATAAGTGGCGTCCTGTTCGGGATCGAGGATGATCTGCTCGGACCAGTTGGCCTTGCCGCCATGCATCTTCTTGAGGTCGGCCAAGCGCCACAAAGGACGCATCGGCGGTTTGTAGACCCCGCCTTCGGTCTTGTTGACCCACCAATTCTCGGCGGGACCGCGCCCCTCCGGCTGGGCGAAGGAGGGCGCAAGAACCAGCGACGTTGATGAGACCAGAGCCAGGGCCGCGATGGCCAGACAAGACGAACGCATTCTTCCCACCATTTTTGGAACGCCGCGCAGGACCTTGCGCAAGGCGGGGATGATTTTCAATTCGGTCAGGCGCCGGACGGCGCTTCAGGCCCTTATTTTACGAATTTCTTACACTCTGCCGCCTTGTTGCATTGTAGCATGCGCGAAGCCGTACGCCCATCGGAGGCCTTTCCATGAGACGCAGCTGGCTTTGCCTTCTCGGCATCTTGCTCGGGACGCACGCGGCAACAGCGCAACCGGCGAGCCATCTTCTCTCCGCCGATACGCTCACGCAGCTTTCGCCCCATGTCTGGATGATCAAGGGCTCGCCCAATATCGGCATCGTCGTGGGCAAGACAGGGACCCTGGTGGTGGACGACGGGCTGGGGACAAAGAATGGCGCAATGATCGCCGAGACCGCACTACGCCTTTCGCCAAAGGGCGCCAAGCTCTATCTCACCACCACGCATTATCACGCAGAACACGCCACCGGCGATGGCGGCTTTCCGGCCGGCACGATCCTGATCCGGCCGCGCGTGCAGCAGGCGGAGCTGGAAGCGGAAGGTCAGAAGCTGATCGACCTTTTCAGCAGCCGCTCCGCGGAAGACAAGGCCCTGCTAGCGGATGTCCGCTATCTCAAGCCTGCCATCCTGTTCGACAAAGAGTACAGCCTGGATCTGGGCGATGTCCGGGTGCGGCTGGCCTGGTTCGGGCCCGCCCATAGCAAAGGCGACGAAGTGGTGATGGTCGAGCCGGACAGCCTCCTGATCTCAGGCGATGTGGTGCAAAACAAGACCGGTCCCTTTTTCTATTGCGAGGACTGCACGCCCAAATCCTGGGCGGCGGTCCTGGACAGGATAGCGCTGGAGTTTCACCCCGCCCACATCCTGCCCGATCACAGCCCGCCGGGTGACGCCGCCCTTCTTGCCGAAGACCGCGCCTTCATGACCGATCTGGCGGCACGCACCGCCGCGCTCAAGAAGGAGGGAAAGCCGGCGGACGAAGCCGGAAAAATCCTGGCCGCCGAGATGACCGCCAAATATCCGGGCTGGAATTCATTTGCCCGCGTTCCACAAGGCGTGGAACACGGCTATCGGGAAAGCAGCGACTGACCCAAGCGTCAAGCCAGCGGCACGCCGCGGGCATCCAGATCGCTGATCAGCCTTTCGACCAACTGGGTGTTGATGTGCATCTTGCGCCGGCGTGAAGACGCCGCCATGCGGTTGCTTTCCGGCACGATCACGCCATCCTTGCGGTCGGCCAGCACGCCCATCTCGATCAGCCGGTTGATGCGCCGGCGCACCGTTTCCAGCGGTATCTGGGTGATGCGCGAGACTTCCGCCCGGCTCACGCCGCGGCGAATCCAGTCGGGCTCCGAAAGCACGGCATAGCGCATGCTGATCTTCGGGTCGTTATGGACATGCGCCACATTCTGGGTGTCGATCGTCAGGATGATCAGATAGTCGGTCGGATCGACGCTCAGCGCGGCGTAGGTTTTCATCGCCTCGCGCATGAAGCTGATGACGAAACGCACCGATGCCTGGGAAATCACTTTGCGCCGGTTGTCGCAGGTCATCCAGCCCTGCAAAGCGCCCGGCGCCGTGCGCGAAGCATCCGCCAGGGGAATGGGAACGAATTCGGCGCGTACAGGAGGAATGGTGACCTCGCGGAAATCCGCCAGGACCGCATTCTTGGCGGTGGCAGGAAGGTCCAGATAGTTGAAGATGCGGACGAAGCCATCGGCATCGGGCCGCAGCGGCAAGCTGATCATCTCGAAGCGCTGGGTGCCCCCGCTCTTGAGGCGCACCTCGCGAACCGTCTTCAGCATCGCGCCTCCCGCGACCGACGCGGTGCGGCGGGTCCGTTCCGGCAGATGGGCCGGATCGATCAGCGAGAACCAGTCCTTGCCGGTGGTGTCGAGCCCCAAAAAGCGCGTCACCCGATCGCCGGAAAAAAGGACCATGGCCACGGGCACGGGAGCCTGTGACAGGGAACTGACCATGAGCAACGGCTTGAGATTCTGAAACCGTTCAGGCGTGACGCTGGCCGCAGTCGGCAGATGCCCGCCTTGCCAGGCGGCGAGCCAGCTTTCCACGAATTTCTGGCTGCGGGCGCTGAGGCCGACACGGCCCACCGCCGCCCGCATGGCGGCCCGGTCGTAAAGCATAGTTTTGGTCAAATCCTCGCGTCCTGTCCGGACACGCTCCACCGCGCGTCAGTTCAAGTAATGTTGCCTTTAGACGATAATATTCCTCAGCTTCGCCGTGTCCAGAAGCCAAGTGTAGCGCTACCAAGTACAGCGGTATCAATACAGGACTATGCTTTCCCCAACCTGGGTAGGGGCTTGCGCCAATTCCGCTTGAAGGCTGCCCGCCCCCCGGGACAGGCTCTGCTCAGGTTCCCGGAGCCGTGCCATGGAAATTGCCCAGATTGCCCCCGTGTCCCACCCCAGGGCGGACCTCCTGCGCTGGACCTCCGATATCGTGGCGGCCTATCTCAGCCGCAACCAGATGAATCTGAAGCAATTACCGCTGGTCATGGAGACCGTCTATGCCAAGCTTGCCAGCTTGGGGGGCCCCGACGCGGTCATCCCGGCCGGCGCCGGCGCCGAAGGCACGACGGTGGCGGAAAAGTCCGTCACCCCCGATTACATCATCTGTCTGGAAGATGGCGTGCGGCTGAAGACCCTGAAACGCTATCTCTTCCGCAAATATCGCCTGACCCCCGAGCAATACCGGGCCAAATGGGGCCTGCCGCCCAGCTATCCGATGGTGGCGCCCAGCTATGCCGCCAAGCGCTCGGCCCTGGCCAAGGAAATGGGGCTGGGACATGGCAGCAAAAAACAGAGCCGGTCCCGGCGGCGGAGTTGAAGCTTACCGAACCGCCGCCTTACCGATCTCCACAAAGGCGATCTTGTTGACCCCGCTGCAGGCCAGCCAGAGATTGCCGTCTGGCGTGTTGACCATGTTGCGCACCACCCCGCCCCCTGAAGGGATGGCCCAGGTCTGAAACTGATGGGTTCTGGTGTCGAAGCGCACCAGGGTGTTGGGACTGGTATTGGATTCGCTGTACCAGATCGCGTTGCCAATAGCGGTGATGCCATAAGGCTGCGAACGCGAACCGCCCGGTGACGGCCATTCCGTGACGGCGCCGGTTTTGGGGTCCAGCCGGCCCAGGAAGCCGCGGGCATAATCGGAATACCAGATGATATCGTCAGCGGTTATGGCGACGCGGCGCGGGCGGGCATCTGCATTGGGCAGGATAAATTCCCGGATCGCCAAGGTATCCGGATCGATCCGCGCCACCTTGTTGCTGCCGAACTCCACATAATACGGCACGCCGTGGGAATCGATCACCATGCCGTATGGGTTGGAGTGTGGCGTGGGCGAATCGACCAGCCTGATCTCGCCGGTCTTCGGATTCAGTCGGCCCACCATATTGGCGTTCTGGGCTGTGAAATAGATCTGGCCGTTGGGGGCCAGCAGCAGAGTATGGGGATCGCGGGCGCGCGGGTCCGGCATGGGATATTGCGTGACCTTGCCGGTCTTGGGATCCAGCTTGCCGATATAGGCCTTGAAATTGGCGGTGTACCAGACATTGCCATCATGGTCGGCGATCAACCCATGCGGTCCTGATCCATCGGGGAGATGAAATTCCCGGAAGACTTGTGTCTTCGGATCGAAGCGCCCCAGCACATTGGCCATCTGGCCCGTGTACCAGGCCGAACCGTCGGGCGCGAACATCGGATCATGCGGCCGCGAGCCCTGTGTGGGCACATCCCATTCCTTGATGGTGACGTGGATATTGCCGGCCAGAACTTGCGGCGCCGGCGTTGCCTTGGCGGGGAAATGCACGGCCAGATAGTTCACCACCACCGGCACCTGATCGGCCGGCAGCTTGGCGCCGGCATTGATCATCATATGCACCACCGTGTCCCAGTCCTTCGGGGTGTGGCCGGCATTGGTGATATTGGTCAGTGCGTGACAGGCCTGGCAGGCATTTTCCACCACCGCCTTGCCTGGCCCATCGGGCAGAACAGGCTGGGCGGCAGCGGGCATCACGCCAAGAAGGACCGCAAAAGCTGGAAGCAAAGATTTCCGCGACATGGCAAGCGACCTTTCGAAAGAGGACGCGACCTTCAGAAAATCCGGTGATACCAGGCCAGTGACAGGCCGGCCGCCAGCAGCATCAACAGCGCCGAGGCGGCGGCAAAGAAGGACGTGATCTCCATCTCCCGCAACTCCACGATCAGCTGGCGGGAGAGCACGTCATAAACGGCGCGCAGATCCTCGGCGCTGGTGGCATGGAAATATTTGGCGCGGGTCATGTCGGCGATCTTCTTGAGGGATTCCTCGTCGAGCTGCGCCCGCATCGAAAAGCCGCCAAAGCCCACGATATTGCCCTTCGCGGTGCCAAAGCCCACCGTATAGACCCTGAGGCCATATTCGCTGGCGGTGCGCGCCGCCTCGATCGGGTCATAGCCGGCATTGGTCTGCCCGTCGGTGAGCAGGATCATCACCGCATTCTTGAAGGAGCCGGGCTCCACCGGCACATGCTTTTTCGGCGGCGCCTTGGCGCGCTCGCCCAGCGCCACGCCGCCATAGCGATCGCGGAAATCATAGTTGCCCCAGCGGCCATAGCCGCCGAAATTCTGGGAATTGAACTGATTGATGGGGAAATTGTCCTGCGGGAAGAGCGTCGACATTCCGACCATGATTCCGCTGCCCACCGCTGTGCCGCGTTGCAGTTCGAAACGATCGATGGCCGAGCCCAACGCCACATGATCGGTGGTGGGGCTCTGCACCAGAAGCGCGGTGGCGGCAAAGGCGACGATGCCGATGCGCACATCTTTGGGCTGCTGCTTGATATAGGCCTTGGCCGCGGTCTCCGCCGCCATGATGCGGGAGGGATTGACGTCGGTCGCCCGCATGCTGCCGGAGACGTCCATCACCAGCATCACGGTCGCCACCCGTGACGGCAGGCTCACCTCAGCCGACGGCCGCGCCACCGCCAGCAGCAAACAGGTGAAGGCCAGCAGCATCAGGGCCGGCGGAATATGGCGGCGCCATCCCGGTCCTTCCGACGCTTCCTTGACCAGCGCCAGGTTGGAATAGCGGAAGGCCGTCTTCTTGCGGCGGTGGAGCAGAAGGATATAGGTCGCCACCAGCAGAGGCACCAGAAGCAGCAGCCATAGGAATAGCGGCCACTGGAACGAGATGCTGGGAACAAAGCCCCAAAGGCGCGCCCAGGTGAGGTGTTCCAGCCCCTTCATGCCGACCTTCTCAGACTCTGCTTGCGCATGTCGGCAAACCGCATCAGCGCATCCAGCACATCGTCTTCGGTGGCCAGCTCGACCACATCGACGCCCGCGCGAGAAAAGGCTTCGAGCAAGGCCCGGTTGCGCGCATCTGCGGCGGCGGCAAACCGGGCGCGGAAGCCGCGATTATGGGTATCCACGAACAGTTGCTCGCCGGACTCCGCGTCCTGGAAGGTCAGGAAGCCGACATCCGGCAGCCGCGTCTCCAGGGCATCGGTCAGGCGCACGGCCACCACGTCATGGCGCATGGCAAGGCGGCTCAGTGCCTTTTCCCATCCCGGCGCGCTGATGAAATCGGAGACCACGAAAATCAGGGAGCGCCGGCGAATGATGGCCGCGGCATCTTTCAGCACCTGGGAAAGATCCGTCGCGCCGGGTGTTGAGCGATAATCGGCCACCGCGTTCAGGATATGCAGCAACTGCTGGCGCCCGCCGCGGGAGGGGATGGTGCGATCCACCTTGCCCGAAAAGATGATGGCGCCCGCCCGGTTGCCGCGCCCCAGCATCAGCCGGCACATCAGGGTGGTGAACTCCAGCAGCACCGTGTGCTTGGAAACGCTGACGCCTTCGAACGCCATGGACGGGCTCATGTCCAGCAGTAGCCAGACGGGAATTTCCCGATCTTCGATATAGTCGCGCACAAAGGGCGTATCCATGCGCGCGGTGGCATTCCAGTCTATGCGGCGGACATCGTCATGGAACTGGTATTCGCGCAGGTCCGCGAGGTCCAGGCCGTCGCCCCGCGCCGGACTGCGGTAATCACCTTGCAACAGGCCCTCCAGCCGCCGAATGACCGGCAGCTGCAACCGTCGCAGGATATTTTCACTGATTGGCGGCACGCGAGGCCTCTACGACAGGCGGGGGAACGGCGCGCAGGATATTGCGCACCAGCTGATCGGAGGTCATGCCCTCCGACAGCGCCTCATAGGACGGCACCACGCGATGGCGCAGCACATCGGCCGCCACATCCGCGACATCGGCCGGCAGGACATAGTTGCGGCCGCGCATATAGGCGAGCGCCCTGCCCGCCTCGATCATGGCGATGGAGGCGCGCGGGGATGCGCCATACTGGATGAAGCGGCCATGGTCGTGCAGGCCGCATTTTTCCGGCGCGCGGGTCGCGGCCACGACCTTGACGGCATAGATCATCAGCGAGGGATCGACATAGAGCTTGCGGGAAGCCATCTGCATTTCCAGCAGGCTCTCGGTGGAGGTGACCGGCGCCACCGCGACCTGCTCGCCGGTGACGCGCTGGACGATGACGAATTCTTCCTCCTCGCTGGGATATCCGACCAGCACCTTCATCATGAAACGGTCCACCTGCGCTTCCGGCAGGGCGTATGTTCCTTCCGTCTCGATCGGGTTCTGCGTCGCCATCACCACAAAGGGTCTGGGGACAGGATAGGTCTGGCCGGCAATGGTGACCTGGCGCTCCTGCATCACTTCCAGAAGCGCGCTCTGCACCTTGGCAGGGGCGCGATTGATTTCGTCGGCCAGCACCAGATTGGCGAAGACCGGCCCCAGCATGGTGGCGAATTCACCGCTTTTCTGGTTGAAGATACGGGTGCCGGTGAGGTCGGCCGGCACCAGGTCGGGCGTGAACTGGATGCGCTTGAAGCTGCCATGCATCGCCTTGGCCAGGGTTGCCACGGTCAAGGTCTTGGCCAGGCCCGGCACACCTTCCACCAGAAGATGCCCGCCGGCCAGAAGCGCCACCATCACCCGTTCCAGGAAATAATCCTGGCCGACGACCACCTTCTTCACTTCATAGAGAAGGTGTTCCAGTCTGCCTTGTGCGCCGTCGGCATTCATGTCTCGACCTCTTGCTAAAGCGGATTTTCTCCCACCGCCTTGGCGGCATTTTCGATCGGGACGGCAAAGCCCATGCCTGCAAAGACATGCTGACCGGTGGGATTATAAAGTGCAGTGACGATGCCCACGACCTCGCCGTCGCGGTTGATCAGGGGGCCGCCGGAATTGCCCGGATTCACCGCGGCGTCGAACTGGATCAGGTTGGTGAGATGGCCGCCCTGATCCTTGCGTTCGGGATCGACGAATTCGCGCTTGAGGCCGGCCACCACGCCGGCGGAAACCGACGGGCCGATGCCGAAGGGAAAGCCGACCGCAACCACCGTGTCACCCGGATTGAGACCGCCGGTGGTGGCCAGGGTGGCGGGCTTGAGATCGTCCGGCGATGTTTTGGCGCGGATCACAGCCAGGTCATTTTCCGGCTGGACATTGACCACAGAGGCTTCGGACTTGCTGCCGTCCCAGAAGGTCACGACCCAGCGATCGGTGGAATGGATGACATGCAGGTTGGTGAGAATGTCGCCCTTGGCGTCAATCACCACGCCGGTGCCGGTGGCGTCGGGCTTCTCGTCCTTGCCGTCCGGCGCATGCAGCGGCATCGGCTTGTGTTCTTTCTTGGCCTCCTTCGCCTCTTCCTTGGCAACCTCGGCGGCGTGCTCGGCCGACATATAGCCTTCGACCCGCACCACGGACCGCCCGACGGTGGCAGCGGCGATCGCGGTCTCGGCGGGCGGCGCATCGGTGTGGGACATGGTGTAGTGCACCGCATTGTCTATGTCCCATTGGCTCAGGACGCGGGCCACCGGATGCAAAAGCTGCCAGCCACCGAACAGCAGCAGCAGCACCAGGGCCATGGCGGCAGCAGGCACGATCCGCTCGTGGCGGGTCAGCAACGTCTTCCATGCGCCCCAAAGCCTTGCCCTGACAGAAACGACCGGCTGCTGATCGGTCCAGGTGAAAGCTTCCTGCGACGCGCCCTCTCGTGGCGCGCGGCGTCGCGCTGCTCGGCTATAAAGCGATTTGCGCTGCATGCGTGACCTGCTTGGAAGGCCGTAGCGAAAGCCTATTCGGCTTTCCGGCCCTTTCCAAGGCCGCCCTGCCCCCACCGGTCGCCGGCTTCTCTCAAAGTATGGCGGGGTTCCGCCTTTTGTTCGCCTTATTGGGGATGTTGGACGAGAATAGTACTGTAATTTTCCTGCACCAGGCTGAACGGCAAGCCGTCGCGATTTACCAGCAGGGCCCTCACCCGGAGCACATGACGGCCATCCTGCAAGCCTTCGGTCCCAAGTGTGTGGCGCTGAAAGCCCAGCGGCTTCACCACCGTGCCAAAAGATGTATCGGTGCCGTCGAGCGTGCTGTTCATCTCTGCCGTCAGGCGGGCCGGCACATACCAATTGTCCGCGTCCGACAGGACCTGATCGCCGCACGAAAGACGCACCCGGCGATACCGCACGGGCTCACCCGGCCCCACTTGCAGCAATTGGCGCACGCCGCCGTCAGCCTTGCGATCCAGGCCCCGATCCCTGAGCGCGCGGATGACCGGCGGATCGGCCAGATGAAGCTTGGCGCAGTAAGCCGTCAAGGTCTGGGTGGCGCTTGGCGAGGCGAGAATCTCGGCCTTGAGCTGGCGGACCGCATAGGGGCCCTGCGCCCCGGACCCTGTACTAAGACCAAGTAACAGTAGCACGGCCAACAACGGATTGGCGAAGCGCCAATTTCTTTTCATGGCTCTTTTCACAAGGAAAATTCCCGGATGGTGATTATTATAGCTTATAGCCGGTGGAATCGATCCTTGCCCGTCTGACGCCATGACGACCTTTCTCTTTACGCATCAGGACTGCGCCGGCCATCAGACCGGCGAGGGCCATCCCGAATCCTCCGCGCGCCTTTCGGCAGTCCTGCAGGCGCTTGCGGAGCCCGAATTCGGCGGCCTCGTCCGCCGGGACGCGCCGTTGGCAGAGGAAGCGGCATTGGCGCGCGTCCATGGCACGGCCTTCGTAAAACATGTTCTGGGCACGGTACCCGAGGCTGGCCGCCGTGCGCTTGATCCAGACACCATCCTCTCGCCCGGTTCGGGAATGGCGGCACTAAGAGCAGCAGGCGCCATGACCGCGGCGGTAGATGCCGTCGCCAGGGCCGTGGCCCGCAACGTCTTTTGCGCCGTGCGGCCGCCCGGTCATCATGCCGAGCCAGGCCGCTCCATGGGCTTCTGCCTGTTCAACTCCGTGGCGGTGGCCGCGCGTCATGCGCAGACGGTGCACCAACTTCACCGCGTGGCGATCGTGGATTTCGATGTCCACCATGGCAACGGCACCCAGGCCGTCGCGGAAACGGACAAGAGCCTGTTCTTCGCCTCCAGCCATCAATATCCGCTCTATCCCGGAACCGGCGCGCGCGAGGAGACCGGCTTGGGCAACATCGTCAATGCGCCACTGGCGCCGGGCAGCGACGGCGATGCGTTCCGCAAGGCCTGGGAGATGCGGATATTACCCGCATTGGATGCCTTCGCGCCGAATCTCCTGCTGGTTTCGGCGGGCTTCGACGCGCATCGCGCCGACCCGCTGGCAGGGCTGGAGTTGGAGGAAGAAGATTTCGCCTGGGTGACGGAGCGTCTGACGGAAATGGCAAACCGCCATTGCGATGGCCGGTTGGTATCGGTTCTGGAAGGCGGCTATGATCTTAAGGCCTTGGGCAGTTCCGCCGCGGCCCATGTCACAACCTTGATGCAGGCGAACTGATCAGGCCGCCATCTTTTTGTAAAAGACTTCCAGCACTGGCCGCTGCCCTTTGACGATTTTTTCAAGCGCGGTCTGGCGATCGAACCAACCGCCACGATCGGCTTCCGGAAATTTCTGAAGCCGTCCCGATTTCGGCGGCCACATCATGGAGAATAGGGTGCTGGTCAACTGCGCCGGATCGCAGTCCCCTTCCACGGTCCAGACCGTCAGATTCTTGCTCGAATTCTGCCGGAAGCGGCCCAAGGCAAGAAAATCGCCTTCAGCGATAAAGCCGGTCTCCTCCTGAAATTCCCGTTTGGCTGCGGCCAGCGGCTCTTCATTGCCGCTGACGACCCCTTTGGGCATGGACCAGGCAGCCGCATCTTTGGACGCCCACAGGGGTCCACCCATGTGAATGAGAAAGACTTCCAGCTGTTGCCGCTTCCGGTACAGCAGCAGGCCCGCACTTTCGATCGGCATGTCCTGCTCTATAGGCGACGCGGTTCCCCTGACCCGGACCTATATATACTGGAAGGCGAGCCGAGCGATACGCGCGGCGCCCGCCCTGCGCGTAATCTCAAACGTTACAATTGCGATGTAAGCTAGGCGGAAGGAACCGCCCATGGACGCTGACGAGATCCGCAAACTCTCCACCGCCGCCGAACGCACGGCGGCCGCCATGTCGGGTTTCGACCGCGACGCCTGGCAGACCATGGCGGAACAATGGACCATCCTGGCGCGGTTGCGCGAGGGTCTGCACCCGTCCGACAAGCCGCCGCCCCGCAAGCCGGGCAATTAAAGCCGGTCAGGCGGTGCCGGTGGTGGTCTGGGTGGTGGTGCCGCCATGGTTGTCATTGCCGCTGGAAACGGCCACGGCAATGCCGATGGCGACGGCAACACCGAGCACGATAAGTAAAGTGGGATCGCCCTGATATTCGGCCTGTTTTACGCCCGCGGGCTTGCCCGGAGAGAGCGGTCCGACTTCGGCGGCGGCAAGACCGCTGGTGGTCAAGGCAAGCGCAAGCGCAGTGGCAATCAGAGCGCGCATGATGGAATCCCCTTCTACATTGTCCCAAGGCCAATGTTTCGGTGCGCAAAGCGTTCCCTGCCCGCAGGCAGAAATTTCGCCATTTCGATGGTTAAAGTTCCATCCGCGCGTTCAGCCTGGTGCGATTGGCGCGCTTTCGGCGCCGTGTTTGCCTTCAGCAAGATCGCGCCAGATTGCGACAAAGACTGCCATGAGCGCGGGGCCCACAAAGAGCCCAACCAGGCCCAGCGACGACAGGCCACCCAGAATACCGAGCAGCACCAGCAGGAAGGGAATGCGCGCCGCCCCGCCGATCACCGCCGGCCGGACCAGATGGTCGGTGAGGAACACGATCAGGAAACCGAAAACCGCCAGGCCGATGCCCGCCAGCACCTTGCCCAGCCCAAACAACAGCAGCGCCGCCAGGCAGAAAACCAGCGGTGCACCGAAAGGAATGGCCGCCACCACGCTGGTGGCGATGGAAAAGGCGATGGGATGAGGCACGCCCGTCACCCAATAACCCACCCCGATTACCAGGCCTTCGGCAAAACCCACCAGCACCAGGCCATCCACGGTGCCGTGCACCGCGTCGATCACATGATCGGCAATGTCACGGTTGCGGCTGCCGAACGCCTTGTCGGCCAGCGGGCGCATTCGCGCGGCCATTTCTTCGCCATCACGAAACAGGAAAAACAAGGTCAGCAGAGTGATGCCGAACAGCAGAGCGCGATGCAGTAGCTCGGGCCCCAGATTGCGGGTCAGGCCCAGCAGATTGCGTGGACCCAGGCCGCCAAAAAACAGCGTGGCGGCATCCGGGGTCGCCAGATTATCCCGCCACCATGATGACAGCATCCCACCCACCCAGGGAATGTCCGCAGCGGCCGGCGGCAGCACAATGCCATGAGCGCGCGCGTCATTGATCCAGCCCATGAAGGATTCCGATTCCCGCACCACTTCCACGGCAGCGAAGGCCACCGGGGCAGCCACCAGAACCGCGATAAGAAGCGTCAGCAGCAGCGGCGCGCCCACGCGCCGCCAGCCGGCGGTAACGCCCCAGGCCCGCACTTTCAGAAAAGTCGGCCACAGCGCGATGGCCAGCACAAAGGCCCACAGCAGGCCCGGCAGGATGCGCGACATCACAAAGGCTGCGCAAAGAAGCAGCACACCACCGGCCGCGACCGTAGCGTTGATCTGAAGGATATTGGAACGTTCCGGCTGCTGCTCCATACGGACAACGTGGCCTAGCGCTTCGGGAATGGCAAGGGAGCCACGCCCTCAGGATTAATTCGCGCCGGCGGCGTTGCGCACCTGCTGCTGCGGCTTTTGCTGCTGCACCGGGACGGGCGCGCCATAGCGTGGAGCCCAGGGCGGATAGCCCTCGCTGTCCTCGCCCGGATAGTGCGGCCGGTCCAGCGTCTTCAGGAAGTAATCCTTGCTGGGCAGGTCCATGACATAATGCTCCATGGACGGGAAGCTGGCTTCGGATGTGCCGGGCGGCACCGGCTGCGGCACACGCGTCTCCACGCCTCGCATGGTATTGGCCTTGATCGCCTCGAAAGCCTCTTTGCGCTCTTCTTCTCGCGCCAGACCGGGAATATCCATCGGCTTGTCGGGATCGACCACATAGGCCGAGATCATCTTGATGCGATAGGCGGTGGAAATGCCGTCATATTTTCCGGTCTTCGCATTGAGCATGCCGTCGGCATTGCGCCTGAGCGCATAATAGAGCGAGACATGGTCCTCATGCTCGCGGATGCCCTGCTGGCCGCCGTCCTGGGCGAAAGTGTCCTCGGCATAGAGATCGCGCCAGCTGCGATAGCCGCCGATCACGCCGGTGCCGGAAAGGCCGCCAGGAGCCAGCTTCAACCGGATCCTGCCATCAGCGAAGTTCGCATCGCCGGTCTGATCGTAGAACCATGCGATGCGGGGCATGTGCAGATGCGGGACCTGCTCGGTCTCCACCACACCATTGACGATCTTCGCCTTCAGCTTGGTGTATTGGGCTGATTTCAGAATACGGTAGGAATAATCCACGGCCACGCCGCTGCGCGCATCGCGGACGATCTTGTCGGGCGAATAGCCGATCTCGACCGTGGCGTCCGGATCGTTCATCGGGTCCTTGGCGCCCGAAATGCGGACGACCATGGTGTAGAGGCCCTCCTGCATCTTGTCGTTGGCGCGCATATCGAGCGTGGCGTTGCCGTTGCCCCGCCAGGGGGCATCGCAGCCCCAGGCGCGATAGAGATTGTTGTCGATGCCTTTCTCGCCGTCGGGACTCACAAAATCGGTGCTCTTAATCTTGCCGTCTAGATCAAAGCCGTCACCGATGCGGCCGGTGACCTGCGGCTGGCCGGGATCATCGGCAGCCCAGGGATTCACATAGGTCTCGATGCCGCGGCTGTAGGCACGATAGGCGATGACCCGGTTCATGATACGGCGGCGAACCGTGGCCGGCTCGCGCGACTGCTCAAAGCCCGGCGGACGCATGATCAGATCGATCTGCTGCTGGCCACGCCATTTCTGGCGCGAAATGGCGATCTTTGCCTGCGTGTCATTGGAGAAAAAGATCGTGTTGCCATGCGGGCAATCCACGCCGGGTTCGATTTCACCAACCCTCGTAAAATCGGACCGCCCGCCATAGTGAAAGGCATATTCATAGGCGCCGACCACAAAACCCTTAACCCAGGGCGCGGCCGATGCCGGCGCAGCGGTGGCCACCACGGTGAGCGCCGTGGTCCAAAGCAGAAGATATCTGTGCTGGACCATGACAGACCTCCCGATACCGGTCAGGGCTTGATGGCTTCCGGCGTCTCGTTGCGTACCTGTTGCTGCGGTTTTTGTTGTTGTTGCTGCTGCGCCGGCGGCTGGGCCGGAGCAGGCGCGCCACGGCGGCGCCGGCCAACCCATGGCGGAAGGCCATTGGCGTCCTCGTTGGCATAATGCGGCCGGTCCAGCGTCTTGATGAAGAACTCCTTGCTGGGCAGATCGACGATGTCATGCTCGAAAGAGCCCAGGGCCGCCTCGGTGGTGCCCGGGGGCACGGCCTGCGGAATGCGGGTCTCGGCGCCCTTGATGGTATTGGCCTTGATAGCCAGGAAGGCCTGCATGCGTTCCTCGTCGCCCGCTAGCTTGGGAATATCCATCGGCTTGTCGGGGTCAACCACATAAGCCGACGCCATCTTGATGCGATAGACGCTGGAGATGCCGTCAAACTTGCCGGTCTTTTCGTTGTACATGCCGTCGGCATTGCGGCGCAGAGCGTAATAAAGCGAGACGTGATCCTCATGCTCGCGAATGCCCTGCTGCCCGCCGTCCTGGGCGAAGGTGTTCTCGGTATAAAGCTCGCGCCAGTTGCGATAGCCGCCCAACAGCCCCGTGCCGGAAAGACCATCCGGCGCGAGCTTGAGCTTGATCATGCCCTTGCTGAAATTGGTATCGCCGGTCTGGTCATAGAACCAGGCGATGCGCGGGCTGTGCAGATGCTCGACCTGCTCGGTCACGACCACGCCATTGACGATCTTGGCCTTCAGCTTGGTGTACTGGGCCGCTTTCAGGATGCGATAGGAGTAATCGGTCGCAATGCCGCCGCGGGCATCCTTGACGATCTTGTCCGGTGAATAACCGATCTCGACCGTCGCGTCGCTGTCGTTCATCGGATCCTGATTGCCCGAGACGCGCAGGACCATCGTGTAGAGGCCCTCCTGCATCTTGTCGTTGGCGCGCAGGTCCAGGGTGGCGTTGCCGTTGCCGCGCCAGGGCGCGTCACAGCCCCAGGCCCGGTAGAGATTGTTGTCGATGCCCTTTTCGCCATCGGGGCTGACAAAATCGGTGTTTTTGACCTTGCCATCGAGATTGAAGCCATCGCCGATCCGGCCCGTAACCTGCGGCTGGCCCGGATCGTCGGCGGCCCAGGGATTCACATAGGTCTCGATACCGCGCTTGTAAGCGCGATAGGCCAGCGCCCGGTTCCAGATATGAAAACGGGTAAGTACCGGGGCGCGCACATCGTCCAGCCCCGGCGGCTTGGAGATCCAGTCGATCTCCTGCTGGCTGCGGAATTTCTGCCGCGCCACCGCGATTCTTGTCTGGGTGTCGTTGGCGAAATGAATGGTATTGCCATGGGGGCAGTCGATACCCGGCTCGATCTCCGCGCCGCGGGTGAAGTCGGACCGCCCGCCATAGTGAAAGGCATATTCATACTGGCCAACCACAAAGCCCTTGACCCAGGGGGCGGCGGCGGCGGGACTAGCGCCCGCGCCGGCCAGAGCGATGGTGGCAACGGAGGAGGCCAATAAGCGCTTGTGCGAGATCATGATCCCTCCCATGGCCTTTCAGGGTTTGATATCGGCCGGCGTCTCGTTACGAACCTGTTGTTGCGGCTTGGCCGGCTGCGGCTGCGGCTTGTTCTTCTTCGGACTGGTGCCACCCTCGGCCCGCTTGCGTTCAATCAGCCAGGGCGGCGTGCCTTCCTCGTCCTCACCCGGATAATGCTGGCGATAGAGGGTGGCCAGGAAGAAATCCTTGCTGGGCAGGTCTTCGAGCAGACCTTCGGTAATGCCGGCGCCGAACTCGGACGTGCCCGGCGGCACCAGCTGGGGAATGCGCAGCTCTGCGCCCTTGATGGTGTTGGCCTTGATCGCCTCAAAGGCGGCCTTGCGGTCTTCTTCCCGCGCCAGCCCGGGAAGCGCCATCGGCTTGTCAGGGTCCACCACATAGGCTGACGCCATCTTGATGCGATAGACGCTGGAGATGCCGTCAAACTTGCCGGTCTTTTCGTTGTACATGCCGTCGGCATTGCGGCGCAGGGCGTAATAGAGCGAGACATGATCCTCATGCTCGCGGATGCCCTGCTGGCCGCCGTCCTGGGCGAAGGTGTTCTCGGTGTAAAGCTCGCGCCAGTTGCGGTAGCCGCCGATCAGGCCGCTGCCGGAAAGGCCGTCGGACGTCAGCTTCAGCCGGATCTTGCCCTTGGCGAAGTTGGTGTCGCCGGTCTGGTCATAGAACCAGGCGATGCGCGGGGTATGCAGATGCTCGACCTGTTCGGTCTCCACCACGCCGTTCTTGATGGTGGCTTTCAGCTTGGTGTACTGCGCCGCTTTCAGGATGCGGTAGGAGTAATCGGTGGCGATGCCGCCGCGCGCGTCCTTGACGATCTTGTCCGGCGAATAGCCGATCTCGACCACCGCATCGCTGTCATTCATCGGATCCTGATTGCCCGAGACGCGGATGACCATCGTATAGAGGCCCTCCTGCATCTTGTCGTTGGCGCGCAGGTCCAGGGTGGCGTTGCCGTTGCCGCGCCAGGGCGCATCGCAGCCCCAGGCCCGGTAGAGATTGTTGTCGATCCCCTTCTCGCCATCGGGACTGACGAAGTCCGCCGGCTTGATCTTGCCGTCCAGGTTGAAGCCGTCACCGATACGGCTGACCACCTGCGGCTGGCCCGGATCATCCGTGGCCCAGGGATTCACATAGGTCTCGATCTCTTTCTTGTAACCGCGATAGGCCAGCGCGCGGTTCCAGATCCAGAAGCGGGTGAGAACAGGCGCGCGGACATTATCCAGCCCGGGCGGGGCTGAAATGTAGTCGACCTCCTGCTTGCTGCGCCATTTCTGACGGGCCACAGCGATCCTGGTCTGATGGTCATTGGCGAAATGCACGGTGTTGCCATGCGGGCAATCCACGCCGGGCTCGATCTCGGCGCCGCGGGTGAAGTCGGAGCGGCCGCCATAGCGGAAGGCATATTCGTACTGGCCCACCACATAGCCCTTGACCCAGGGCGCCGCGATCGCGGGCTGCGCCCCCGCACCGGCCAGGGCGACGGCAGCCACCGATATCATGAACTTTGTGTGCCGCATGACGCCGCCCTCCCTTGCGGAGTGTCAGGAAACGATCACCGTTCCGACCATGCCCATCGCTTCATGGTACTTGCAGACATATTTGTAGGTGCCCTTCGCCGTGAAGGTGTGGCTGAAGGTGCCTTCTTCCTCGATGTCGCCCGAACCGAATGGCGCAACACCGGCCGGCAGCGAGACATCGCTGGCGGTCTGCGCCTGGGCGGGATCGAAGGTCACGGTGTGGGTGATGTTGTAGGGATTGGTCCACTTCACCGTATCGCCCACCTTGGCGTTCACGGTGGCCGGCACGAACACCATCTTCGGCGACTGCTTCATCGAGACTTCGACCGTGGCGCCTTGCGCCAGAGCAGGTGTCGCTGCTGTCACCCCCAGTGCAGCCAACGCTTCGGTAAATGTGCGGCGATTGATAGACATTATTCCTCCTGAACTATTGCGGGGGTGAAACCTGGTTGATCAGCAGGTCGGAAACAGGACCTGCCTCGAACGCCAGGGGATTGAGATCGTCCATGGGACCTTTGTGCACGGTGATATCGGCGGTGACCTCGAAGTCGGTCACGGTCTTGGGGTCCTTGCCGTCGGCAAAGAAAGCGGCGCCCGTAAAGGGACTCCAGCTTTTCCAGGCAGTATCGCCCTTCATCTTGTAGCGCCACATCGGACGCCAGTTTTCCATATGGAAGCTGAAATGAGCGCCTTTGGGATCACGCTTGGGCGCCGCCACCGTATCGCCCTTGGCGTGCGCTTCGGTGAAGGTGAACCAAGTTCCCTTTTGCGCTTCGGTCTGCTGGGCCGCCTGCCACGCGAGATAATTTTCGATCTCGGCGCGTGAGGTGAATTTGTGGCCCGTCACGGTCAATTGAAGCCCCGCGCCTTTCTTCTGCGCAGAGAAAACGCCGGGACCGGCCGCCGGCACCATGTTCAGAGAGTCAGGATTGGCGTCGGGCTTGGCCGCAGGTTTGGCAGCAGCGGCCGGCGCCTGCGCAGAAGCAGGCGTGGCGGCCGGCTGGTCGGCGGCGAAACTGCCGAAGGCCGTCAATGTGATTGCCAGACCGGCTCCCAAACCGAATCCGAGTGCCCTAACGCGCCTCATTCCCATCCCCTTGCTGTTTTCTTTTGTCCGGCCAAAAACAAACACCGGCCGCGAGAAAGCCGTTTGCCTGTCAGCCGCCATCACTCGTCATTCTCTTTTTCATAGTCGGGTGAGCGATAAGGATCGTGGCAGGCCTTGCAGGCCTTGCCCAAAGTGACGGCCTGGCTCTTCAGGGCATCCAGATTGCGGCTATTGGCGACCTGATCGAGCTTGATGGCCTCGGCCTGCATTTCCTTGCCGATCTTGGTGAAGTCGTCCTGCTTCTGCCAGATCGCCGGCAGGGCATAGGTCTTCACACCCGCTTCCGGGCCGCTGCCCTTGGGAAACCAGTTTAGCAGATAGGCGCTGCGATCCTTGATGGTCTGGGCATTCGGAATGATGACATTGTCCCAGTCCACCTTGGGCTTCTTCAGCTCATCTGTGATGGCCTTCAAGGCCCCGCCCATGTCGCGCAGCTTGTCCTGGCGCGGCTTGATCTGGGCGGCTTGAGGCGACGCGGCTTGGACAACAGTGAATCCCACGCAAGACAGCAGCGCGGCCGCGAGGGCAAGGCGGCCAACACTTGAGGTAAACGGCATAGCGACTAAATCTCCAGGTCAGAACGGATGAAAAACTGCCCTCACGCCAACAGTTCGGTATACGGGCTCTTGGTTTCCATGGAGCCTTTGCCCCAGGATTCGAGGGACACGCCCATGGCCTTCTGGATGGTGAGGCCAACGCGGGAGACAGCCGAGCCGTCGCCGGGGGTGTGATAGCCGGTCTTCATCCGGCCGGATGCTCCGCCCGCAGTGAAGATCGGAAGACCGTCCACCGCATGAATCTTGGCAAAGCTCTGGTCGGTGAAAGCGAAGAACAGGCTGTGGTCCAGAAGCGTGCCATCGCCTTCGGGGATGGAGTCCATCTCCTTCAGGAAGGTGATGAACAGCTCCATGTTGTCGATGTTGTAGGTGGAAACGCGTGGCTGATAGCCCAGCACGGGATCGATCGGCTCCTCATGGGTGGACTGGTGATAGCCCAGCGTGTCGCCCGGCACGAAGATCTGCGAGCCGGGTTCTGACACCGAGAAGTTGAACACCCGGGTCTGGTCGGTGGCCATGGCGAGAGCGCCAAGCTTGGCCATCAAGGGCACGGTCTTGCGCAGATTGGGCAGCGCATTGTTGGCCACCATCTCCGGCGGGGCCTCGGGGATCGTCACCTTGGCCTGGATCTCCGGCTTCTGCAGCTCGGCCGCCATCTGGAGCTCGGCTTCGCGGACAGAGGTGAAGTACTGGTCCATGCGCACCTTGTCGGCAGCCGACAGGTTCTGCATGGCGCGCTTCCGGTCATCGGCCACCACCGACAGCACGCTCTGCTGGATCATCACTTGCGGATCGGGCTTCCAGTCGCCCTTGGACGGATCCTGGAAGCCAGGTCCGAACAGGCGGGTGTAGAGCGACAGTGGAGAAGCTTCCGCCGGCAGGGTGTTGGCGCCGCCCAGGCTGGAATAGCTCTGCTTGGGATCGCCGGCCGCGGCCGCCGACACCGACTTGAAGCGGGTGCCGTGGGAGATGGAATCCGCAATCTGCTGATCGATGCTCTTGGAATCGAACTCGCCCTGCTTGGTGGGCGAAATGCCGGTGGCGCTCGCGGCGGCGCCAGACCAGTGCTGATAGTTGGGATTGTCGTCCAGCGGCACGCGCAGGCCCGACCAGACATTGATCTTGGACCTCATCGGCTCCAGCGGCTTGAGCTGGGTGGTCATGTCCCAGTCCTTGCCGCCATTCTTGGGGATCCAGAGCTGCTTGGTCAGCCCCAGCCCGTAGAAGTAGGTGCCAAAGCGGGTCGGCAGCGCGCGGCCCGTCGCCGCCAGAGCCTTGCCCTTGCTGTCCAGGAAGCAGTCCAGGAACGGCATGCCGATAACGGCCAGGGCTCCCTGGCATGTGCCGCGAAGCAGAAACCTGCGATCAAGCTTCATGACTGTCTCCTGTTATTGAGCCGCGACCTTGGTCGCGGGCGAAGTTGTTTCGACAGACGGAACGGGTGCGCCATAGAATTCGGGGCTTGAGGCCATGCCCTTGATCAGGGTCTTCAGGTGATAGCCCGAGTCGGTGAATGCCTTGTAGGACGCCTTGAAAGCCGAGGCGCTGACATCCTCGGAATTCTCGCCCCGGCCATAAGCAAAAAGCTTCCTGGCGACGCAGGCCGGGAACTTGGGATTGTCGTGCAGATATTTGCCCAGGCCTTCTCCGCCGGCGAATTTGTCGCCCTTGATCGCCGCCGAGACGTCGATCACCGCGCCATTCTCCTTGGTGCGCCGGCCACCGATGGTGTCAAAGCCTTCCAGGGTCAGGCCGATCGGATCGGAATGGGTATGGCAGGAGGCACAGGTCGGATTGCCCGCATGGGCCATCAGCCGCTCGCGCACCGTCTTCAGGGCTCCCGATGTGTCGTTGACCACCGAGAAGTCCACATTGGCGGGCGGAGCCGGAGTGGGTTCGCACAGCAGGATGTCCATCAGGGCCACGCCCCGCTTGGTCGGTGAGGACCGGCCGGGATGGGAGAACATGGCCAGCATGCTCACCTGGGTCAGAAGCCCGCTCCTGCCTGAATCCTTGGAGAACTCATACGGCACCCATTCTCCGGTGAAGGAGAAGGGCAGCTGATAGATCGCTGCCAGATTGCGATTGACGTAGGTCTTCTTGGTGGTCATCAGATCGCGGATGTCGCCATTGTCCTTGAGCGACAGGTTGACCATCGTGCGCAAGGTCTCTTCCTTGGCCGAGTTGGCGATCGCCGAACCCCATTTGGGATAAAGGATGCTGTCCTTGGACACGGTGTCGAAGGTGTCCAGTTCCATCATGTCGTTGAAGAAGGCCCGCATCCCCACTTCCAAGCGCGGAGAGGCCATCAGCCGGTCCACCTGCTTGTCGAGGCCCGCCTGCGTGTTGAGATCGCCCTTCTGGGCCGCGTCCAGCAGTTCATGGTCGGGCGTGGTGTTCCAGAGCAGATAGGAGAGCCGCGTCGCCCGGCTATAGGGGTCCAGGGCGTAGCTCTTCTTGTCCGCGGCCGGCAGCGCCACTTCCTTGCGGAAGACAAAGTCCGAGGCCTGAAGCAGGCTCGCCAGCCCATAGCGCAGGCCGGCATAGAAATCCTTCTGCTTCTCAGCCAGGCCGCGGGCGAGCGCCACACGGCTTTTGATCTCGTCATTGGTCAGGGGACGGCGGAACAGCATCATCCCGTAATGGGAGAGGATCTGGCTCGTGCAGGCATCGTCAGCGGCCTTCGCATCCTTGGGCGCACAAGGCAGCTTGGACCGGTACTTCTCCGCCGACACTTGCACGGCGATGCTGTCGGCCATCTTGGTGAAGGATTCAAAACCGACCGGCGTCACTGACAGCACTGTCGTGCTCGCCGCCTGCAGACCGCCGACCCGGATGGTGGGCTCGAATACGCCGCGAACCTCGATCTCGGGTCCAAAAATATCCGCAACCGAGTTGCGGTATTCCTCCTGCGTCAGACGACGCAGGCTGGCCACTTCCTGCGACGGCAAACTCGCAGCATAGGCAGGGGTGGCAAGCACGATGGCGGTGGAGATGGCGAGCAAGAACTTGTTACGCACGTACCCTCCTGAAGACGTGCCAACGCACTGATCTTCTTATATGTATTCTGTATACACAGAGGTGCGTATATTATAAGTAATTGGATACGGGGACAACAAAGACGCCGTAAGCTTCTTGTAAAATCCCTCTCAAATCATCGCAAAATCTGGCGCGCGGAAATTGGCGCCCATAGCGCGGTTTCGCGCGTCTTTGCACTGCATAATTAAGATTGCTATGGCCCTATCTTCATTGAGAAAATATCTTGCTGCGATCGCTAACGCGCCATTCCCTTATAGATGAATTTCTGCACCCGGCCGCCGCCTTCACCCACATAAAGGTTCCCCTGCGCGTCGCTGGCCATCACATGGATGTTGAAAAACTGCCCCGGATAGGGCCCCGGATGGCCGATTTCCGCGCCTGGAATTTGCTGCAGAGTCGCCCGGTCCAGCACCTGGACCCGCTCGTTATGCCCGTCCGCGACATAGAGGAATCGCTGCGCCTTGTCGCCGGAGAGCGCCACGGCGAAAGCGGTGCCGAAATCGCCCTGCGGCGATGAGCGCGATACCCAGCCCTCCTTCAAAAATTTGCCGTCCAAAGTGAAAGCCTGGACGCGATTGGCATTGCGGTCGGCGACATAGACGGTGCCGTCGCGTGAGATGGTCATGCCGTGGAGCAGATTGAACTGCTGCAAGGGCGGATCGTAACGCCGGTCGCGCGGCGCGCTGTCATCGGGCACATGGCCATAGGCGCCCCACATGCGCTTGAACTTGCCCGTATCGGCATCGGCGACATAGACGCGACGATTGACATAACCATCCGAGACGAAGAGCTCATTGTCCTTGCCCCAGTAAACCGGCTGGGAGGGGTGGCCGAGATTTTCCGTGTCCAGGCTGCCCTTGCTTTTGCCAGACTTGCCGACCTGCATCAGGAATTTGCCGTCACGGGTGAATTTCAGGCACTGGTCGTCGTCACGCCCGGTCTTGGCGTCGCGTCCGTTGCCGCAGACCCAGACATTGCCTTTGGCATCCACCGCGATGCCGTGCTCCTGCACCGGCCAGTCGAACTTGGCGCGCTCGGTCTCGCTCATGGCCAAGGGTCCGCCCCAGCCTTGGACGAAGGTGCCGTCCTGGGTGAGCTCCACCACCGCGGGCGCGGCCATGCCGCTGGTGGGATTGGGCGGGTTCATCAAGGTGAGACGCAATTGCGTCGGCCGGGAATAGACCCAGACATGGCCCTTGTCATCGACCGTCACGCCACCAGCGGGGCCGAACACATAGCCGTTGGGCATCTGCTTGGGCCAGTTGCGGTCCACTTCGAACACCGGATGCAGCGGCGCTCCAAGAACCGGTGCCGCCGTCAACACGCCCAAAAGAGCCATGCAAATGTTGGTGAATGTGCGCATCCGACCCTCCCCTTTTTCTTTTAAAACAAACCTTAGTGTCCGATTCCGAAATTCGCAGAAATTCCGGATCGGGCTGCTGGCGAATTTCGGAATCGAGGGACACTAAGTAACTTATTGATTCCTAGTGTCGTTTTGGTTTCGACGTTCGCTACGAACTTGATCTCGATGAAAAAGCGAACGTCGAAACCACGACACTAGGCAACATCGGCGTTCGCAGCCAGCGCCTTTGCGTTCAGAAACGCACCGAACTTCGAAGCCAGGCGTCGTTTTGCCGCCTCTCCTTTCCCGCCCTGGCGCGTTCACCATAAGGCCCGATCGCACTGGCGGCGGGCTGGGTTATGCGCCAAAAAGAACCAGAGGGGCTTATGCGAAATCGCAGGATCAGCGGCAGGATTTTTTCGGCGGTGATTATCGCCGAACTGCTTCTGATCGGCTTTGTCTCATGGATCGCGGCGGGCGTTCCCGGCCTGCGCCGCGACGGCCAGCCACCCTCGGTCAGCATCGAGTTTGCGCCGGCGCATCAGCCGTCCGCGCCGGTACGCGCCTACGCTATCTGAAAGTCAGGACCGGCCGGCCACGCGGTCGCGTGCATCGCTGCGGGCGATTTCATCGTACAGGCTGAAAATCTCTTCCGCGATCGCGGCGGCGGCGCGGTCGGTCAGCGCCGCGGGATTGATCGTAACATCATCGTCGGCATCGAGCGGACTGGTGGAGAATTTGGCCCGCATTGCCAGCAGCCGTTCATGGGCAAAGGCCGGCAGGTTCTGGCTTCCCAGCGAGGCCAGATGCGCCCGGAACGCTTCGGCTACGCGCTGGGGTAACGGAGCCGTGCTGGTGGCCATGGCGAGCATCGCCAGATAGAGCTTGCCCCAGGCATAACCGAATTCTGTCCGCATAAGTCCTTAGTTCGAGAAGGTCGCCTGCGCCGCGCCGGTCGCCGAGCAATAGCCGCCGGCATTCACGCCGGTCAGATCGGTCTGGCCGTTGACGAAACCGGTGCGATTGACATGGCCGTCCCAGCCCGCGACCGTCGTGGCGACGCTGGAATAGAGCACCTTGCCACCCGACACTGCCGCATTGGAGCGGCCGGTGGCGGTGATGCAGTAGACCAGTTCACCCGTCGCAGGACCGGCGGTGGCGACGATGGCGCTGATCGCATAGTTGAAATGACCGTCCTTGGGCAGCTGGATCTGCGGAATGACAGTGGAGATTTCGCCGGTGCCCGACAGATCCGGCGTGGCGACCTTGCCATCGACCTGGGTCTGAAGCGTCGCGGCGGTCTGAAGCTGCGACTGGGCATAACCGGAAATCGCGCCCGTGATATTGGCTGCATCCTGCGCCACTTCGGCAGTGGCACTGGTGCGGATATAGGAGAACACGCGCGGGATCGCGATGGCGGCCAGGATGCCGATGATCGTCACAACGACCATCAATTCGACGAGAGTAAAACCCTTCTGATTCCGTGCGCGCATGAAAGATCGTCCCGCCTCTATTCGCGGGAGGACAATAAGGCTCAAACTTTAATCGCTGCTTAGCGGCGGTTCCCCCGAGCCGCAAAAAGGCCTTATTTTCCGGGCTTTTCGCGCACTTTCGTACAAGCCGGCATGGCCAATTGTTAATCCGGTTTCGGGAAGCTCAACACATGGCTAACGGCCGGTTACTTTAATCGCTTGGCAACGGGGCGCGGCTACCATCGCGGCCATGCGCCCCCCTTTCTGCCGGCTGGGCCGCCAGGGCGGCTTTACCCTGATCGAGCTGATGATCGTGGTGACGATCATCGGTGTGCTGGCGACTATCGCGGTGCCGATCTACCGCTCCTATGTCCAGCAGGCGCATCTGGCCGAGGCCAAGCCCTATCTTCTGGACATCGCCTCCAAAGAGCGCAGCTACAAGGTGCGCAACGGCCTCTATTGCTGCTCCGGCGGCACCCTGAGCGAAGCCACGCTCACCTCGGGCCTGAATGTGGATCTGAGCGGCACCGGCAATTTCTGCTTTGTGGTGATCTGCCGGGACTCTGCGCTCTGTGCCGGCACCACCAGCACGGCCTTCATTTCCACCTCCCAGGCCGGCGATCCGACCGTGGAGTTCGAGGTCTGGGCCATTCTGCGCGCCACCAGCACCACCACGGTCAGCGGGCCGCAGAGCACGGCCTGCACCATGCCAACGACCAAGCCCACGCCCACCGGCTGGGTGCAGTCTGCCTCCTCGGGCCAGACAGGCCGCGAAGGCCGCGCCGTGGTCTATCGCTATCCGCCGCCGCCCAACCGGCGCGACAGCGCCGCCGGCACAGACTCCATCGTCTTCAACTGGCTGGAAGGCATCAGCGAGAGCGATGCGCTGCAGTGACCGCCTGAGAGGCCAACGCGGCTTCACCCTGATGGAGGTGATGACCGCAGCCCTGATCTTGTCAGCGCTGGTGGTATCCATCGGCGGCGGCTGGGTCGTGGCCGACCGCGAGACTTCCAACCTGATCATCCGCCAGAAGGCGATCTTTGTGGCGGATGCGGAGATGGAGCGGCTGACCACGCTCTACGGCACCACCGCTTTCGCCGCCCTGGGTCCGGTCAGCACCACCGGCTATACCGAGACGGCCGCCTTTCCCTCCACCCGGCTGATCTATCCCACCAGCCTGTCGCCGCTCTATCTCACCGGCACGCAGGACTACACCACCACCTCGGCCAACAGCTTCAACACCGGCTCGGTCTTCCAGGTCTGGATCAGCGGCAACCTCCTCGCCTCGCTGAACCGCGCCTATGTCTGGGTGGACCAGGACCATAACGTCATGGGTCGGATCAGCTGGACGACGAGCAACATCAGCGCCAATCCCTGCACGGGCCTGGACACCTGCAGCTGCCTGGATCCCACCGGCTTGCTGGCAGGCAACTGTCAGAAGCTGGTTCTGTATCTGGAATATCCCTATCGCCTGGTCTCCGGAAATGCGGTGGCCGCGTCCACGCTTCAGACCCTCACCCTCAGCACCATTGTGGGACGTCACACATGAAGTCCCAGCGCGGCTTCACCCTGATGGAAGTGATGGTCTCCACCATGGCCACGGCGGTGGTGATCGCGGCTGCCAGCGCCTTTTTGCTGCGCTTTCTGGCCTGGTACGACGAGCTGTCGGCCAAGATCACAATGAACCGCCATGCCCGCGAAACCTATGAGGTGTTTTCGCTGGGCGGCCTTGCCAGCACCTCGGGCAATGACGGCACCAAGAATGTCTATGGCCTCAGGGAACGCTTCGCCGTGCCGAGCAGCTCCATGCGCACCAACTATGCCATTCGCTACATCAGCAACAACCTGACCCTGACACCAGACCTGATAGCCGGCATGAGCATCGCCTGCACCGGCACGGCAACGCCGATGCCCGATTGCACCTCCGGCAGCGGCACCAAGACGGTGACCGGCTGGCTCGGCAGTCACCCCCAGACCAACACCGCCAGCCGCAGCGTGTCGAACAAGACGGTGGAAGTGACTTTCTCCATCATGAATCCCTTTGAAATCCAGCGGGCTGTCAGCCCATCTCTCTTCGCGGAGAATTACCACGTCATCTTCACCCTCAACCGCAACGAGGATGATCCATGAAACGGTGTTTGGGAAATCAGCGCGGCGGCGCCTTGATCGTGGTGATGATGGTGGGCCTGGTGATCACCATTGGCTTTGCCGGCTTCATCACCAGCGGCGTGCTGGTGGAAGCGCGCGCCGTGGAAGGTTCGCTGGCGCGCTCCAGAGCCTATTGGGCCGAGATGGGCAATTTCAACTATGCCCTCAGCCGCATTTCCAAAAGCAAGTTCTGCAGCAGCTGTCTGCTGCCGAACTTCAACATCAAGGACACTGTCATGGCAGTGAACCTGCAGGCCTATTTCAACGAACTGACCAATGTGAAGATCTGGACCTATCCGGACGAATCCTCCAGCTACACCATCACCACCACCGACGCGGCGGCGGCCGACAACACGGCTGGGCGGCATCAATATAGCGGCTGGCTGATGGCGACCTCGGCCTATTCAAGCTCCTCGCTGGTTTCCGGACTGAACAGCCATCTGCCGGTTATGGAACTGCGGCTTTGCGTGGGCCTGGCCAACACCAATTCCCATTGCGGCAATCTCAGCAGCAACAATGGCGGCGATACCACGGCCTATTTCAGCATCAACCGGCTGACCAACCTGCCGGGATGACCGTCCCGGGCCTGGCCGCAGGGCAAAGCTTAAGCAGGCCTTAACCGCGATTTGCGAGATTGGCGGCCATGAGCGCGACTGACACCCCCACTGTCGAACCCACCGGCGCCGAGCGACGCCGCGAGCAGCGCTTTGAAGTCAACCTGAACGGCGATCTGGGCGTGGACGGGGAAATCCTGCCTGTCACCATCGGCGATCTTTCTGGATCCGGCGCCATGCTGGTGCTCGATCGTCCGCCCGAGGAAGGGACCGTCGCCGACCTCTGGATCGCGGGCTATGGCGATCTGGAGATCAAAGTGATGTTCTCCGGCGACGGCCTCTGCGGTGTGATGTTCACCCATCCCGCCGAGCATCGCGACCGCCTGCTCAAATGGCTGACCCAACAGATGGCCGACGGCCAGGCGACAGAAAGACGGGCCGCCCCGTGACGGCGGCAGACGCCGTGGGTTTGGCGCCCGCGTTGCTGATCGGGGCCGCGGTCGGCAGCTTTCTCAGTGTCGTCGCCGCGCGCCTGCCGCCTCTGCTTCTGGCAAGTCCAAACGGCCGCATCGCGCCACACCGCCTGATCTCCACCCTGTCCTTTCCCGGATCGCATTGCTCGCACTGTAAGACGCCGGTGCGCTGGCACGACAATATTCCCTTCGCCTCCTTTCTTCTGCTGCGCGGCCATTGCCGTGCCTGCGGCCATGGCTTTGGCGCGAAATATCTGCTTCTGGAATTGGGCGGAGCCGTCGCCGGCGCGCTGAGCGTCTGGCTGTTTGGCTGGTCGTTTGAGGCCGGCCTGTGCTTTCTGCTGTTGGCCTTCCTGCTGGCCCTGTCGGCCATCGACTTGGAAGAAATGCTGCTGCCCGACCTGTTGGTGCTGCCGCTTTTGCCGGCTGGCCTTTTGTTCCAGAGCCTTTACGGCGACGGCCTGACGGACGGTGTTCTGGGCGCAGGCGCGGCCTTCGGCGTCATGTGGGCGATTGGCTCGGCTTATGGTCTTTTGCGGCACGCCGAAGGATTGGGCGGCGGTGACATAAAGCTGGCCGGCGCGCTGGGCGCCTGGCTGGGCATCCTGAAGATTCCCTTCTTTCTCTTGGGCGCCTTCGCTGCCGGCGTGGTGGTAATGGGAAGCGTTCTGGTTTTCACCCAGCGGACAAGCCGCGCGCCGCTTCCCTTTGGCCCGTTTCTGGCCGCCAGTGGCGCGCTGTTCGTGTTGATGCCGGAAGTGAACACGCTGCTCGCCCGTCTTCTGGCGGGCTAGGCCGGCCTTTCATTTCGACCAGTCATTTCGACAAGCCGCTCAAAGGCCCAAATCCCTTGATCACGCCTTCCACCGCGCAGGAGGGATCCAACATCGGAACAGCCGCAGTGCCGCCACCGACCGGCGCGTCGATGACGGACGTGCAAGGAATGCGCACAGGCGCGCTCCTGGCCTTCATTTCGGCGGCGCGGCGCAACGGGTCCCTTACATGGGAGGACGGCTCGACCACGGCGCTGTCATCCGGCCTGGAAAAGCCGCTGGGACAGTGCGCCCTCTGCTCCGCTGTCAGATTGGTGAGATTTTCCGGCGCGCAGCCGAGCAGAGCCTGGCCGAGACCACGGATGTCCGGCGTTTCGACCGGTGGTGCGAGGGACGGCATCGCGCCGGAATGTTCGCCGCCCGGTTGGACCCTGACCGGTGCCCGCTGTCGCGCCGGCAGGGCCGGGGGCGGCGGCGGGGTAACCCTGGGCATGCTGATCATGAGCTCCAGCAGGCGCTCGGGGTTTGGAATGCGCGCACTTTGCGGCTTCACCAAAAACTGCAGGAAGGCGAACAGCAGCAGCGCGTGCAGCAACAGCACAAGCAGAGCGCTGATCGCACGCTGCGATTGGCTGGTAGCCGGCATCAGGAGCTCGCAGGTGTTGCAGCGGTCCTTCCGCCTCTGCCCATCATGGCAGGGCCAATGCGGTTGGACAGCCCATGCGCGAGGCTGGATCGAACACAGATTGCGACGGATTTTACAGAACAGCGGCAGGTTCGCCCAAAACGACCAAAAAGGCCGCTAGTCGTTGCGGGCTTCCATGGTGGCGCCCTTGAAGACAGCGCAGCCAGAGGCGGGGACGCTCTTCAGCGCCTTGCACAGGGACAGAGCTTCCTGGCGGTCATCGTAGGAGCCGAGCCAGGCACGATAGAAGGTGCGGCCTTCGACATTGCGCACCATCACACCGCTGGGCAAGGTTTGAGCGCGGGGGTTGTGGGCCAGGATCTCTTTCAGCTTGGCGCGAATAGCGGCAGCGTTCTGGGTCGCGCCCAGTTGCGCATGCCAGGAGCCGAGCTTGTCGCTTTTCGGCATGGCGCCGAGAATGGCTCTGACAGGCGTGACCTTTACCGGCTCCAACACCAATTTGGTATCTGACGGTGCTGCGGCCGGCGCACTTTCCGGAAGCAATTTCTGTTTGTCTTTGGCGGACGAAGCCAATGCAATTCTCGTTTCCTCGGCCTTCAGCGCAATCGCCGGCGGAGAAATCAGAGGCGCCGCGACCATTGTGGGTTTGGGCTGGGTGACCGGATTGGAGCGAACCGGCGCAGCCACGGGCTCCGGCACAACGGGCGCAGGCACAACGGGCACAGGCGCGGGGGACGGCAGATTGGCCGCAACCGGCGTGGACGATGCCGCAAGCCGGTAGTTCATCAGGACCCGCGAGCCGTCGGCCTCCGACCCATATTTGAATTCCATGCGCACGTAATTCTGGGCATCGGGGCTGTACCACCAGCGCTCAAAGCCGGTCCAATCCGAGCGCAAAGAACGTGTGCGCCACACGATCACCCAGCAATCGAAGGTGCCCGCCGGAACGGTGATGGTCTCACGCCCCTCCACGGTCCAGGAGCTGGCATGCACCATGAGTTTGCCATTGTTGAGATACTCCCGCTGGAAGGTCAGCGGCTTGGCGGCGGAAAGGCTCTGGCCCGAGCCGTCGGGAATGGTGCGATAGATCGCCTTGCGGGTGGCGGTGGCGCTGATGGAGTCGGTGCGGATGAAGCCGTCGCGCACAAACGACTGGCCGGGCGCATCCAGCCGCTGAAACAGCGCGCCCTTCGGCGAGACGGACGCGACCTTCACGGCATAGCCGTCGCTGTAATGCCATTCCGAGCCGGCACTCCAGCTGGGCGCTTTCACCACGCTGTTCGCAGGGACCGGCGCGGCCCAAGCGCCCGTCGTCAGCAGCACGGCAGTCAGGATCAGCCTGGCGGCAAAGGAGATTTTCATGGGACCCATCCACTGCGATTGACGCCACCCCTGGGCGCCAGTTCGGCCACGAACATCTGGGCGCCGATCTTGAGGTCGCGTACCGAGTCCGGCCGTGGCAAGGCGCGCAGACGCAAGGATTTGTCGGGCATCAGGCTGGCGTCGAAGAGAAAGTCCTCGCCCGGCCAGTCCTGCATGTCCAGGCCAAGCGCCCGAGCATGGGCTGCGGCTTGCGGCGGCGCGAAGGTGTCGAAATGGCCCTGGCCTTTCCGCAGGCGATTTTCACGCGCGGCGATCTGCATCACCATGGTCTCGGCGCGGCCCTGCCGCGGCTTGAACATCAACTGGCTGCGGATATCAGGCATGAAGACACCTGCCGCCGCGATCAGGACCGCCAATACGACAAGCACGGCAACCGTCATCCGGTTTTTCCCGTTCCAGCCCATCACTCATCTTCTTCGAGGGATTTGACCGACAGGACGCCATGGTTCGCCTTGTTGGCATCTTGGTTCACGATGCTCAGCTCGGCGCGGGCGCGGCGGATATACTCGGCCGAGCCTTCCTTGACGGCGATGTCGCTCTGCAGGACCGAGCGTTCGTCCACGATCTTGGGGGTGATGAAGAAGATGGTCTCACCCAGCGATTTCTGGCTCTTGTTGTCGCGGAACAGCGCCCCCAGGATCGGAATGTCCTTCAGATACGGCACGCCCGAGGTGGAGTTGATGTTGCTGTCGTCGAACAGGCCGCCGATCACGAAAGTGTCGGAGTCAGGCACCAGCACATTGGTCTGCACTTCCTGGGAATTGACGTCGATCTGGCCGAAGGAGCCGCTGCCGGGCGCCGAATTCTCGGCGCGCAGATTGAGCCGTACCAGCGACTGGTCGCGGTTCGATTGTGCCGGTACGACGGAAGGCGTGATTTCCAAAGTCAGGCCGGTCTGGATTTCCTGCAGACCCACACCGCCATAGCCGCCGGCGGTACCCACTGTATCCACCTGGACATAGATGTTCTGGCTGCGAGTGATGCGGGCCGTGATGTTGTCCAGGGTCACCAGCTTGGGCGCCGACAGGATGCGGGCGCGGTCCTGCGAGGCCAGCGCCTGGATCTGGGACTGGATCACGGCCGCGCCGCCGCGGATCACGAAGGAGGCGGTGGTGGCGCCGGCCGTCGCGGCGGGCAGCAGGCTCAGCGCATCCAGGCCGTTGCTGGTAAAAAGCTGGCCATTGGTGCCGTTCTGAACCTGGCCATTCCCGGCGCCGGAGGTGCCGGAGCTGCCGCCCGTGCTTCCCGTCGCGCCGGCGCTGGTGCCGGTGTCGACCGCGGTGCTGCTGTTGGGGTTGCCGACATTGACCTGCGAGCCGCGCCAGGCGACGCCCAGCTCCCTGGCCACGCCGACATTGGCGGTAACGATCAGCACCTCGATCTGGACCATTTGCAGCGGCCGGTCGAGCTGATTGACGATCTTTTCCACGGCGGCGATGGCCGAGGGCGAGCCCTGCACCACCACCGAATTGGTGCGCGCATCGATCGAGATGCGCGGATGGCCAAAAGGCGCGGGTGCGACCGGCATGGCCGCCGCGGACGGATCGTTTCCGTTGGTCGCCGGAGGACGTTCGTCCAGCCCCAGAACGGATTTCAGCGTGTCGGCGATGCCGGGCACGGTGACGGTCTTGCCCTGGAACTGGCGGGTCGAAGGTCCGACATCGGTGAACCGCAGCGGAATGACTTTGACCTCTTCAGGGCCCAGGCTGGCGGCGCTGTCTTTTCCGCCACGGCGGCGAGACGATTCCAGATTTTCCACCAGGGTCTGGATCTGCTTGACGCGGGCTTCATCGCCCGAAATCGCAAGCGTCCTGGAGGCGGCATCGTATTTCAGGCCGCCCAGCCCCAGGCCCAGATTGTTCATCGCCTGTACCACGTCCTGATAGCTGACGGTGTTAAGTGTGATGAAGGCGGAATTCTTGGCCTCGCCAGCGGCCCCGCCGCTTGGCGCGTTGATGAAAACGGTCTTGGTGGAGTCGTTATAGCTGTAGGTCAGATGATGCTGATCGATCACCTGCTCGAACGCCTGCTGGATCGGCACCTGCTCCATATGAAAGGAGACGGTGTCACGCACCTGAGGGCCGAACGACACCGACAACCCGTTGGCCTGCAGGATGCTGCGAAACACATTCTTGATGTCGTCGTCCGCGGAGGTGCGGGTGATGGTCAAAGACCGATTCCACGGAATGTCGCCAACCGCTGCGGACGCGGCCGCGGGCCATAGCGCAACGCCAAGGCAAAGACCGGCAATGAGACGTTGGGTCATGAAGCGAGCCGTTGGAAAAAGCCGCGAAACATGGCCCCGTTATAGGGTTAACTGGTAACCGCCCGGCTAATAAGTGGTTACCGGAATGCTAACGCCACGGCGCCCGTGTCTGCCTAGAAGTTGCAGATAGAGACCGTCACATTGTCCGTCGCCGGTCCCGCCAGCACTTCGTCCAGAAGCGCCTGGCAAGCCTCTCTGGGGCTGGCAGCCTCGCCCACCACCTGCGCCATGCGCGAAGGGGACATGACCCCTGAGAGCCCGTCCGTGCAGATTAATATTGTGTCACCGGGCGAAAGCGAGAGCGTCGCGATATAGGGGGAAAGCGGATCGGATATCCCCAGCGCCTGCACGATCATCCGCTTGGCCGGCTCCCGGCCTATCCGGCCGCCATCCAGCCAAAGCTGATAGAGGGAATGATCGTGGGACACTTTCGCGATCCGGCCCTTGGAGAAGTGAAAGACCGGGCTGTCGCCGACATTGAAGACCGTGGCCGGTCCCTTGGCGCCATTCGGAGCCCATATGCCCGCGATGGTGGTGCCGCTGGGCCTCTTGTCGTCGGCGCGAGTTTCCGTGGACATGCGGGCATGGACCGAAGCCAGCACCTCGCCGATCGCCTGCGCCTGCTGATGAACTGACCGGCCGGCAAGCGCCGGCGCGAAAAGCTCCACGGCCCGCTTGCTGGCCCAGGCGCCGTCGCCCTGGCCCCCCACGCCATCGGCCACCAGCGCCAGGCCGTTGGCCGCGGCGATGAAGTAGCTGTCTTCGTTGCGCACGCGGGTATGGCCCTGATGCGTGACGGCGGCAAAGCCGCGAACAAGCGTGTCATCCTCAGTCAGCATGACGCCCCCCTGCCGGATTGCGGCGGAAGTGAATCTTCTGCACCAGCGTCTGGTGCGGCGCGCTCAGGCTGACGCTGGAGGGACCGATATCGGTGATGGTGAGATCGCCCAGGCGATCACCGCCCCGATAGTCCTTGCCGTCAATGGTGGCCACCCGCTCAGCGCCGAACTGCGAGATGCTGGTGAGATGGTAGGTCCAGGTGAGATCGCCCAAATCGCTGCCGGTATTGGGCAGCGGGATCGGATCGCCGATCTCGAAAGGATTGCGGATGGCGGTGTAGCTCACCAGGGCGTCCAGATAATCCGCGAAGGATGAAGGCGCGCCCGGCGTGGCGGTATGCTGGACTTCCACCGTACCGGTCACGCCGCCTTCTTCGTCGGGCGCGAAATCAAAGCCGCCGATCGCGACCTGAAAAGTCTCGAGCCGGCCCAGGAATGCCATCATGTCCCGGAAATCGGCATGCAGCCCCAAGGTGATCTTCTGGGGATCAACCGGATTGGGGGCGACACTGCGCACCGAAACAGTGTGTGCGCTCGCCGCCTGCTGCACAGCCGTCAGAAGTTCGGGAACGGTGGCGCCCTGCGTGCCGCCCGCCAGCGGCTGAAAGGCGACAGGATGGCTCGCTTCGATCCGCAGCATGTCGGAAAGCGTTTCAAGTCCCGACGCGGCATTGGCCGCCGGGGTGTAATGCCAGCGATAGAGCGCGAAGAGGCTCGCCAGCAGAAGCAGGAGCCCGGCTCCGATCTGGGCCTGTGCGGGACGATCCAGGGTCATGGCGCCGCCCTCGCCAGTTTTCCGGGCGCACCCGCCGCAGTGGGCGCAACCTTGGCGACGATCCGGAAAACACTCTCATCGCTATCCTTGCTGTCGCCTTCACCAGCACCGGCGAAATTGATTTCGGTGAAGCGGCGGCGCAGGGCAGTCGACGCCGAGAGGCGTTTCATGAATCGGCCAATCAGCTGCAGATTGTCCGGGTCCCCCTTGGGCAGCGTTCCGGACAGTTCGAAAGTTGCCCCAGCCGTGCCGGCTCCCTCAACCAGCGCCAGGCGCTTGAGCTTCATGTCGTAGGGCATCATCGCCGACAGCGCCATCATGTCTCGCGCCCACAGCACCGGCTCTGCGGCGACAGGCTTGGCGCCGTGGAGATTGGTTTGGGTGATGCGGGTCAGGGTGTTGTTGTAAAGATTGGCGGCTGTGTCGCCCCGCTGTTCGATGGGCGCCAGCAGGAAGACATAGGTACTTGCAAGCACGGTCAGCGCCAGGCCGGCTGCCGCCAGCGGCATCGCGAAGGGCTTGAGCATCGCCAAGGTCACCGGCTGGGACGAAGCCGACTTCCATCTGGCGGCCACGCTCTGGCGCGCGGCATCGGACGGTTGGGCGCCGGAGAGCACAAAACGGCCGCCAGAAAAATCATAATGCTGGTTGCCGATCTTGAGCAGACCGGTACGCATGCCCTCCAGCAGGTTGAGCACGGGCGGCTTTTCCGGTTGCCGCCGTCCGGCGTCGGCGACGCCAACCTGAAGCATGTCGGAGAGCCAGCCGGCAAAGCCCGCGATGCGCGCGCCCAGATGGGACAAGGTGAGTTCGCCCGCCCGGCCCGCCAGGCGCTGGAATTCAAAATAGTCGCCGGTCGTGGCGATCTCGCCGGTCAGCTTTTCCAGCATCGGCAGCAGCGCCATGGCGGTGCCGGTATGCGCGGCCGGCGCGCCGGCCGGCAGCGGCCATTCCTTGCCGATGGAGAAGCGCGCACGCTGCGCCAGCGCCGTGGCCGCTTCCTGGGACTCGATGCCATGCACCTTCGCATAGGCCTCGGTCAGATGCGCGGTGCCGATCGGCAATTGCCGGACGGCCACCGCGCCGGCGGAATCGTTGGCCAGCGCCAGGGTCGAGTAGCGGCTATGCACCGTGAGCTGCGCCTGGGTTTCCTCCTTTTCGCTGGTCAGCAGCGGCTGCAGCGACCAGGGCCCGAAGAAAGTTGTAAAGCGCGCCAACTTACCCAGCGCGAACAGCACCGCGGTCAGCCGGTCTTCCGGGATATAGACGACCACGCGCTTTTCGGTTTCCGACGCGGCAGTTGCGCCGAAGCGATGGGAGGCAAAACAGACCGCCTTGCCACCCAGTTGATACTTGCCGAATTCAGCCAGCGCCCGGCCCTCGAAATGGCTGAGCTTGGCCTGGCGGCTGTCGACCACGGACATTTCGGGATCGTCGAGAAAGACCTCGACATTGCCGACCTGCATTTCCACGTCCGGCGGCAGGGCATGGATGGCGGCGGTCAGCAGCGCCTGCGGCTCCACGCCATTTTCCGCCAGCCGCTCGAATTTGCCGACTTCTTCGCCTTGTTTGTCGGTGAGCAGGAGTTCGCAGCGCGTGTCGTTGAGAAAAATGCGCAAGGAACAGTCGCGCTCGGTATCCAGCAACTCGCCGGTTCCCCGCTTCCCTTTCCACAAGGCGCGATAGAAATTGAGGAGCGACATGATCGCCGCCTTAAGCGAAAGCGGTGGCGGGCGCGGACTGCGCGGGCTTGGCCGGCATGGGAGCGTTTTGTTCGGAGCGCCAGACGCTGGCGCCCACCGTCACATCACAACCAGCCGGAAGCGGCACGCTCCGGGAGAATTCCTGGCCCGCGAGCTTGATGGTGCTTCCGGCGACCGGCATCAGCCAGAAGCCGCCCTGGCGCCAGACCAGGCTGTCAAAGCCAGGCTTGTGCGCCGCCGTGGCATCGTTCTCCTGACCGCTGTCGGCATGGAAAAGCATCCATTTCTGATTGGCGCTGACGGTCTGGTCTTCGTTGCTCGCGGTTCCAAAGGTTAGTTCGACCGCGCCGGAATGGGTGACGCAGAAAGACAGCCAGGCCGGCGCCGGGTCGGCGCCATTCTTGCCGACTTCCAGGATCGTTTCGCCTTCCGCCAGGGCTGTGCCTTCCCTGGGTTTGAGCCGCACACCGTCCAGGAAATGGCCGTTGGTGCTGCCCAGGTCGCTGACCATCCAGCGGCCCTTGTCCCGATAAAGGCGAAGATTCTTGGTGCCGCGCGACAACCAGCGGCAGGGAATAGTGACATCGGCGGGCGCGGACGGCGACTCGCGCCCGATCGTGAAGCTGTCTCCGCCCATGAGATGAATCGTTTTCTGTCCGTCATTCAGGACAAGCGAGGATTCCAGCAGAGAGCGTTCCAGCTCGCCCCGCAGCGCCCGCAGCTTGCCGCGGAAATCATTTTCCGGTTCGGCCTGGATCGCCTTGTGCAGCAACGCCAGAGACCCGATCAGGTCGCCGCCCAGCACCAGGGCGGGAAGCCGCGCCGCCATATCGCGGCCGCCCTCGCCGGTAGAGGGCGCCGAGCTCAGCACCACCGTGGCGTCGTCATCATCGTCGGATCCGCCCAGGATGTCGGCCAGCAGCGCATGGACGGCCTTGAGCTTGTTGGCGGGACTGTTGGCGCGGGCCAGGCTGTCGGATTCCCAGCGCGAGAAGAAGGGCACGATGGCGTCCGCGGCGATGGGCTTGGAGATGAAATAGCCCTGGGCGTCGTCGCAGTGCAGATTGCGCAGCTCCTGGAACAGTTCGTCGGTCTCCACGCCCTCGGCGACGATCTTGAGGCCGAGCTTGCGCGCCAGGCTGACGGTGGATTCCACCAGGGTGCGGGCTTCGCTGCTCTTGAGCAGATCGAAGACGAAGCCCTTGTCGATCTTCAGCTCCCCGAAGGGCAGCTTGTAGAGCGTCTCGAGCGAGGAGAAGCCGGTGCCGAAGTCATCGATGGACAGCAGGAAGCCCTTGAGGCGCAGGCGGGAAAGAATTTCCAGCGCCAGCACCTTGCCGCCTTGCGAAGAGGATTCGGTGACCTCCAAGGTAATGCGCCGGGGATCGACGCCATATTCCTGGCAGCGCCGCTCGAACTGCTCGAACCAGCTCATGCTGCCCATCAAGCGCGGCGAGATGTTGATGGCGATGCGCAAGGTGCGGCCCGCCTCGTCCCAGATGCGCAGGTCGCGGAACGCCTGCACCGTCACCGCGTCAGTCAGGTCCGCGATCAGGTCATGGGCCTCGGCCAGCGGAATGAAATTGTCGGGATAGATCATCCCCAGTTCGGGATGCTTAATGCGGCACAGGGCTTCCACACCGAAACTGGATTCTCCAGCGCGGAACGGGACCTTGGGCTGGTAGTGGACGACGACATGGCCGCTCGCGATGGCCTGCGCCAGACCCTCGCGGTCCAACGCGCGCTGGCCGTCGGGCGTCTTGATCAGTTCGGCAAGCTGCCGGGTATTGAAATCGGCGCGCGAAAGCAGAATGACGTCCACAGACTTGGCCTGGAACAAGCGACGAACCGACGCGACCGTCTTGGCATCGAGCTTGGTGATCGCCATCACGCGCGCGCGGCTGGCGCGGGTCAGCGCCTCGATGATATCCACCTCGTCATCGCTGGTGCCGGTAAGTTCGAGAATGGTGGCGACAGCCTTGGCGGCGCCTTCACGCAGCGCTTCGCGGCCATTGGCGCTGACGAGCTCATAGCCAGCCGAATTCGCCCAGAACGCGGTCTCGGCGACCAGCGATTCCTCGCTGTGACAAATCTGGATGACACCCTTGGAAGTCATTAAACCCGCGCGCGTGGAGTGCATGGGAGGTTAAGCATCGCGCGGAAACAAAGCATTAAACCGGAGGCCGAAGCTTCGCTTCCAAGGGCCCTGGCGAGCTACTGCACGGCCAGCCCGGAAACCTGGAAAACCGGGAGAAACGCCGCCACCAGCATGCCGGAAATCAGCATGCCCATCGTCGCCGTTAGCAAAGGATTAACCGTGGAGATCACCGACTCCAGGCGCTGGGCCCACATGCTTTCGAAATAATTGGCCACCGACACCAGCGGCGTCCCGAGATCGCCGGACTGCTCGCCGGCGGAGATCATCTGTTGTACCACGCCATGAAACAGGCTTTCGCGCTCGAATGCCTGGGCGATGCCTTCGCCATGCTCGATATGGTCGGCGATCTTGAGCAGGCTGCGTTCGATATATTTGTTGTTGTTGGCGGGCGCGGCAACCCGGATGCTCTCGATCAGGCCGACCGAATTTTGCACCTGGATCGCCAGGGTCTGGGCGAAGCGGGCAATGGCTGAAAGCCGCATCAGATTGCCGAACAGCGGTATCCTGAGCTTGAGCCGGTCGAAGGTGACGCGCCCTTCGGTGGTGCGGACCCAGGCGAGAAAGCTGATGCCGAAGATGACCGCGCCGCCCAGCAGGAAGGGCCAATATTCCTCATAGACATGGCCGATATCCAGCACGAGCTGGGTCGGCGCTGGCAGCGCCTTGTTGTAGCTCTGAAACAGCGACTGGAAGCGCGGCAGGATGCCGAAAATCATGACGTGGAAGGTCACACAGAAGGAGCCGAACAGCAGCGCCGGATAGATCAGCGCGGCGCGCACCTTCTTGATGATCTTGTCATGGCTGTCGAGATAGTCGGCGATCTGTTGCAGCGCGACACCCAACTGGCCCGACTGCATGCCGGCCCGCACCACACCAATATAGGTGCCGTTGAAAATCTTGGGATAGTCGGCCAGGGCGCGATGGAAATCGCGGCCGCAGCGCACCTGTTCCACCACATTGGTCAGTATGGTGCGGAAAGAGCGACGCGGTGAATCGCGCGACAGGCTTTCCAGCGCCTGCACCAGAGGCAGGTTGGAGCGCACCATGGCGGCGAACTGCTTGGTGAAGATCAGAAGATCGGAGTTGGCCATGCGCTAGCCTTCGCCGAAGACCCGGAACAGCTCCGCATAGGTGGTGCGACCGTCCGCCACCATCTGAATGCCGTTCGTGGCCATGGTGGTCATGCCGGATTCGTGCGCCAGCCGGCGCAGCTCGTCCACGTCATGGTTGCCGGAGATGATGAGCTTGCGGATGGCGGCATTGACCTCCAGCATCTCGAACACGGCCTGGCGGCCCGAATAGCCGGTGTGCCGGCAATTGGCGCAGCCGGTGGGCTGGCTCAGCGGCATGCGTTCGTCGATGTGAAGGCCCAGCCGCTGCATCTTCTCGTCCGAGACACCCTCGGCGCGGAGCTGGCGCAGCACTTCGCGCCCCTCCACCATCACCGAGCAATGCTTGCAGGCGATGCGCACCAGGCGCTGGGAGATGGAAAGCGTCACCGCCGAGGCCACCAGGAACGGATCGATCTGCATGTCGAGCAGGCGCGAGACCACGCCCACGCAGTCATTGGCATGGATGGTGGAAAAGACCACATGGCCGGTGAGCGAGGCCTGCACCGCCATGCGCGCGGTTTCCGCGTCACGGCACTCACCGACCATCACCACGTCCGGGTCCTGGCGCAGGATGGTGCGCAATCCGCTGGCGAAGTTCAGGCCGATCTTCTCGTTCACCTGCATCTGGTGCACGCCCTTGAGGCGGTATTCCACCGGATCCTCGATGGTCACGACATTGCGGCGTTCGCGGTCGGCAGCCGACAGGCAGGAATAGAGCGTGGTGGTCTTGCCCGAACCGGTGGGGCCGCTGATCAGGATCAGGCCATGCGGCGCGGTGATCTTGTCCAGGATCAGGCGCAGGTGACGGTCGCGCAGGCCAAGCTGTTCGGGGCTGGGCCGCACCGCGGAATCATCCAGCAGGCGCATCACCACTTTTTCACCCAGCACGGTCGGAAGGGTCGAAACGCGAATATCCAGCGGCGAGCGCCGGATCATGACCCGGATGCGGCCGTCCTGCGGCCGCCGCCGTTCGGCCACGTCCATCCCGCCAAGAACCTTGATGCGCGAGACCACGGCGGAATGCAGCGCCAGCGGCATGCGGCTCTGCTCATGCAGGATGCCGTCAAGACGGGCGCGCACCACCATGCCTTCTTCCGTCGGCTCCAGATGCACGTCCGATGCGCCCTGGCCGTGGCAGCGCTGCAGGATGTAGTCCACCACCAGCGGCACGTCGGCGGCGCTGGGCTCGCTGAGAAGCTTGGTTTCCTGCTGCCAGGAGACGTCGATCGGCACCAGGCTTTCATCGCCAGTCTTGGGTGGCTCGATGCGGGTCTTCAGGCTGCCCAGCACGGTCTGGAAGGCGGCCGGCAGCACCACCACCGGCGCGGCGGCCTGCCCAAGGCGGTCGCTGATCCAGTCGCGGGTAATGACGTCAAAAGGATCGATCGCGGCATAGCGCGCGCCACCCTGATCGTCGGGCTTGAGCAACAAGCAGCCGCGTTGATCGGCTTCCTTGAAAGTCAGCCATTCCGCCTCGCCCAGCATCTGCTGCAATTCGCGGTCGTTGGCGATGAAGGCAAGACCGGCTTCTTCCGCCAGACCCTGGTAGAACGCAATATCGCCCGCCAAGGTGTTGATCTGGGCGATGGCGCCAAGAAAAGTGGTGCCCTGATCGCGCGCCCGCAGGCTCGCGGAGATGGCGTCGCGCTGGGACAACAGCCCCCGGCTCACTAGCTCGGTGATGATGGGGCTGAAGAAAGCCTTTTTGCGTTTGCCGTCGTCTCTGGATTGCCCCGGTGCCGAAGGCGACCCCGTGGTCGTGACGGTAGCGGCAAGTGTGGGATCAGCGGCTTTCGTCTTAGCCAGGGCGCGGGCCTGCACTTTGCGCAGGAATTCCACGCGCGCGGCATTGCCGGCCTGAGGCTGGGACGAAGACGTGTGCGTGGGCGGAGCCGCTGGCCTGGCAGCGGGCGCACCGCCGACGACCAGCGTCGCATCGGCGTCAGCGCCGCCGACCACGATGGTGGCGTCCGGATCGCCCAGCGGCATTGCGGGATTTGCCATCACCCGGCTCCGAACACGACGCGGAAACCGACATCCGCGCGCATCACGGCCTTGCCCAGCCGGTGGCGGAAGCTGGTGCGGCCGCACCCGGCGGGGCTGTCGAAGCTGCCGCCGCGGATGGCGCGCTGTTCATTGCTTGTCAGCGAGCGCGGATCCAGGCAATCCTGGCCGATGGTTTTCAGCAGCGCCTCGTCCCAGCTGTCCAGACACCATTCCCAGACATTGCCGCAGCAATCGGAGAGGCCGAAACTGTTGTCACCCAGGCGATAGCTGCCGACCGGCGTTGTGCCGCTGCTGACACTGTCCAGGTTGGCGTGAACGGTCTGGGGCGGCGTTTCACCCCAGGGATAAACATTGGCGGCCTCGCCCGCCCTGGCCGCCGCTTCCCATTCCAGTTCGGTGGGAAGCCGGCCCCCCGCCCAGCGGGCATAAGCCGCCGCGTCATCCCAGCTCACCATCACCACCGGATGATTGTCGGCGCCGAACAGTGCATGGCCGATCAGGGCCGGCGCGCGATAACCGGTGGCCGAAAGAAAGCGGCGATACTGCGCGTTGGTCACCGGTGTCGCGCCGATCTGAAAGGCCGCGAGACGGATTTTCCGTTGCGGCTGATCGCAGGCGCGGCCAACCTTCTCGCCCACCGTATAGGCGCTGGCGGGGATCGCGATGGCAGGTGGCCGCTGGTCCGGCGCCGTCAGCGGCCGGAACGGATCCAGCAGCACCACCTTCGCCAGCACCGCGCTGCAATCGGCGGCTGTGGCGGGGCGCTTGTCGCGGTCATGCTCGATCAGCGACAGCACCAGCCGGTCCAGTTCCGGCGGAATGGCGGCGCAGAAGGCGCTGGGCGGCACGATCTCTTCTGGTTTGAACTGGGGCAGCGCGCCGGTCTTGTAGACGTCCTTCAGGCTGCAGGCGGGAATCTGTCCGTCGGTGAAAAGCTCATAGGCCAGGATGCCCAGGGCATAGAGGTCGGCGCGCTGATCGATATCGGTGAGCCCCTGATACTGCTCAGGCGCCATATATTTGGGCGTGCCGCCTTCCAGCTGATGGGCGCGGTCGGATTCGTCGCGGCTGGACAGGCCGAAATCCATGATCACCGGATCGGTGACATCGCCCTTGCGCAGGAAAATGTTCCCCGGCTTGAGGTCACGGTGGATGATCAGCGAATGGGCGACAGTGAGGGTAGAGCAAAGCGTGGCGAACAGGGCCAGGCGCTTTGGCATCGTGTCCAGCAACCTGCCACGCTGCTCGCGCAGCCACTGTTTGAGGTCATGGCCCTCGATCAGGTCCATGATGATGCCGACGCCGCGCTCGCCTTCGTAGAGATCGTGGATCGGACAGATATTGGTATGACGCAGCCGGCGCGAAATCAGAACCTCGCGGCGCAGCGACTCGATATAGCGGCGGTCGTCCTGATGGGCCTGCTTGAGAATCTTGATCGCAAGCGGAATGCCGAGTTCGGAATCGAAAACGCGATAGACATCGGCCGAGCCGCCGGCGCCAACGGGCCGCCAGTCGACAAAGCGGTCGCCGGCGGAGCGTGGCTCCTCCAGTGTCGTCGGATCGTGCAGGACGGTAGCCTTGGCCATGGCTAAAGCCGCGCGGCCTCAAGGCCGCGCTTTCTCTCCGCTAAATTCGCTTAAGATTAGAACCTTAGCCGTTAACATTATGTGGAATGGATGTTCCCGGCAGGGAACGGGGAACGCCATTCCCACCAAAACCGGCCTTCACGGCAACAAGGTTTCCAAAAAGAAACCAGCGCATCCATTTCTGAATGCGCTGGTCCCGAAACTGAAAGATCCGTGGATGATTAGCCCGCGGAGGTCGCTGTCGCCGCGCCGGCCGCCGAGCAATAACCGCCAGCGGTCACGCCAGTCAGGGTGGTGAGACCGTTGACATAGGCGGTGCGGTTGATGTGGCCGTCCCAGCCCGCCACGGTGGAGGCGATGCTGGAATAAAGGATCTTGCCACCGGAGACCGAGGCGTTGGAACGGCCGGTGGCGATGATGCAATAGACCACGTCACCCGCCGAAGGGCCGGCAGTGGCCACGATGGCGCTGATGGCATAGTTGAAATGGCCATCCCTGGGCAGCTGGATCTGCGGAATGATGGTGGAGATTTCTGTGGTACCGGTCAGGTCCGGCGTGGCGCTGGTGCCGTCGATCTGAGTTTTAAGCGCTGCCGCGGTCTGCAGCTGCGACTGGGCGTATCCCGAAATCGCGCCTGTTATATTGCCCGCGTCCTGCGCAACTTCCGCGGTCGAGCTGGTGCGGATATAGGAGAAGACCCTCGGAATGGCGATCGCGGCGAGGATGCCGATGATCGTCACCACCACCATCAACTCGACGAGCGTAAAGCCCTTCTGGCACTTTCTGATCATGGGTCGCACCTTCACTCTTCCCCATTAGGGTAGCGGGATAAACATTAATATCGGGTTGGCATGTTTCGGTACGTTTCAATACTGAACAACGCCAAGGGTTTGGCCGGCGCTAAACCTCTCTTAAGGCTTAAGGCATAACCTTTGATGGCTGTTTGCCTCCTGGGTTGTCATGCCCACGTCAGAGATCGCCCATCTTACTGTTCTGGTGGTGGAGGACGTACGTGCTACGCGCGTGATCGTGCGCGCGATACTACGGTCTTTCGGCATCGCGGATGTGGTGGAAGCCTCGGATGGCCAGGAAGCGCTGGCGGTGCTGGGCCAGCGCCACATCGACGTGGTGATAACCGATCTCTGCATGGAGCCGATGGATGGGGTGGAGTTCACCCGCCGGCTGCGCACGCCCCGTAACGGCCTCAACCCCTATGTGCCGGTGCTGATGGTCTCGGCCCATGCCGACGTCGCCCATGTCAAGGACGCGCTCGCGGCCGGCGTCACCGAATTCCTCTCCAAGCCCATCATTCCGGCGAATCTGGAATCACGCCTGCTGTCCATTGTCCGCGCACCCAAAAAACGGATCAGCTCAAAAAACTATTGTGGGCCCGACCGCCGCCGCTCAAACACTCGCACAGGCAACCAGCGCCGGGCGAGCGACAAGGCCGACACGCCCGTTTCCTGACCTCTGAAAGAAAAAGTCCCGCATCTTTCGATGCGGGACTTTTCTACGCCTATTGCTTGATTACCTGGCCATCCGGCAGGCGGATCACGCCCCAGCCGCCATTCAGCGGATCGGTGCGGCGGAACGGATGCTTGGCGGCTTCCGCTTCGTCGATCTCCACACCCCAGCCCGGCTTGTCGGTGGCGTAGTAGTAGCCGCCGCGCATTTCCGGCAGCCCCTTGAAGATGGCGTGCTCGGCGTCGTTGAAGGGCGTGAACTCCTGGATGCCGAAATTGGTGATGTTGAGGTCCAGGTGGATCATCGCAACATGCCCGATCGGCGAAACATCGCCCGGACCGTGCCAGGCGGTCCGCACATTCATGATCTCGCCCATCGCCGCGACCTTGCGCGCCGGGGTCAGGCCGCCCATCTGCGAGATGTGCATGCGCATATAGTCGATCAACCGGTCCTTGATCAGCGGCGTCCATTCATGCGGGCTGTTGAACAGCTCGCCCATCGCCAGCGGCGTGGATGAGGCTTCGCGCACATTCTTGAACCAGATGATGTCTTCCGGCGACAGCACGTCTTCCAGGAAGAACATGCGGAACTGTTCCAGGTCCTTGGCGAACTGAATCGCTTCGGTGGGCGTATAGCGTTCATGGGCGTCGTGCAGCAGCTCGACTTCCACGCCCAGTTGCTTGCGCGCCGCCTCGAACAGCGCCAGGGCCCGCCGCTTGGCAGCCTCACGCTCGAACACCGGCTCATTGTGGATGGCGGGGAAACGCTGTCCCGCCTGGCGGGCGCCATAGCCGGCCATGCCGGGCACGCCGACCTGCATGCGGACATGGCGGAAGCCCTGATCCATGAACTTCTTGGCGTTATCCACCACTTCCTGGATTTCCGCGCCTTCGGCATGGGCATAGAGGTCCACCGCCTCGCGGGCCTTGCCGCCAAGGAGCTGGTAGACCGGCATCCCGGCCATGCGGCCCTTGATGTCCCAAAGCGCCTGGTCCACGCCGGAAATGGCGTTGTTCACCACCGGCCCATTGCGCCAGTAGGAAGAATTGTAGGCCATCTGCCAGATGTCCTCGATGCGGTCGACGGTGCGGCCCACCAGCAGCGGCTTGAGGTACAGGTCCACCGCCGGTTTGATCAGGTCGGCGCGCTGGGTGAAGGTGGCGCAGCCATAGCCATAAAGCCCGTCCTGGTCGGTGATGATCTTCACCACATCCAGCCGCGAACCCTTGGGGGCGCATTCAATGACCTTGATATCGCGGATCTTCGGCATGGCCATGCCGCGCACGGCCCGTGCGCTGGCTTCCTGGGCTACAGCCTCCTTTTGGCTGAGCAAAGCCGCCGCGGCGCTGCTGGCCATGGCTGTCCGAAAAAATTCGCGTCTGCGCATGTGGATTTTCCTTCCCCCGATTTGCAAAAGACCGTAATTGGCCCCTCGCCTATACGGCAAGTTTTCCGCCGCTTCACGCCCTAAGATTGCCGCGACAAGATTGCTGCGACGCAGCACGGAGAATGACATGACCGACTATGTTTTTGCAGCCCCCGCCCAGCCCGCCGTCAAGGTCACAGGCGAGACGCGGCTTTTTCCAGTGCGGCGAATTTTCTGCGTGGGCCGCAACTATGCCGATCACGCCCGCGAAATGGGCGCCGATCCCACCCGCGAACTGCCTTTCTTCTTCTGCAAGCCGGCGGATGCGCTGGTTGCTGACGGAAGTGTCATCCCCTATCCGCCCCAGACCCAGGACCTGCAGCATGAGATCGAGCTGGTGGCCGCGATCGGCAAAGGCGGCAGCAACATTGCACGTGAGGACGCGTTGTCGCATGTCTTCGGCTATGGCGTGGGCGTCGATCTGACCCGCCGCGACCTGCAGCAGGAAGCCAAGGACAAGAAGCGCCCCTGGGACTGGGGCAAGGGCTTCGACAATTCCGCGCCCATCAGCGCGCTCAGCAAGGCGAGCGAGATCGGCCATCCCGCCGCGGGCCGCATTCATATCAGCGTGAATGGCGCGGTGAAGCAGGACGGCGACCTGTCCCAACTGATCTGGCCGGTTGCCGATGTGATCGCCTTCATCTCCCAGTCCATGCGGCTGGAAGCAGGCGATTTAATCTATACCGGAACGCCCGCGGGCGTCGGCCCCGTTCGCCCCGGCGATGTGCTGAAGGGTGAGGTCGCCGGCGTCGCCAGCCTCACCGTCACCATCAAGCCTTAAGGAAGACGCTCCAGGCCCTTGGACTTCCACAGCGCGTTGTGGTCGGGGCGCAGCATATAGGCAATGAAGCCCTTGGCGGCGTCGGCCTGAGTTGAGCGGGCCGATACCGCCACCTTGCTGTCGATATAGGCATGCAGTTCCGTCGGCACTGTGCCGACCAGCTCGAGCTCAGGATGGTTCAGCACTTCGCAGATCAGTTGCAGCGCCATGTCGGCTTCGCCGCGCACCAGCGCCTGGCCGCCCTCACCCTTGGTGCTGATCTTGCTCTTCACGCCCTTGAAAATGGCATTCTGGTGCAGCATGTCGTTGATGATGCGCGCTTCCATGCTGCCCGGTGCAGGATTGGAATAGATGACCGTGCCGCCGGCCTTCAGCGCCGCCGCCAACTTGCGCGGCGTCGAGATATCGGGATGCGGCTTGCCCCTGGGCACAGCCAGACCGATATAGACGCGGCCGATATCGGCGGCGCTGCCAGGCACCACCGCGCCTTCCGCTTCCAGACCGTCCATGAAGGAAACCGGCGCCACGATGATGTCCGCCACCGGCGTGCCGGTCTTGGCGTCATTGATCAGCGCGCCCATGCCCTTGGAGGTGACGGTCACCTTGACGCCCGTCTCCTTGGTGTAGGACTCGGCAAGATCCTTGATGCCGGAATTAAAGACCACGCCGGGGGTGAAGACGTGAACCTCCGGGGTTTGAGCCTGCGCAGCGGGCGAGACAAGCGCCGCAAGGGCCGCGGCCAAAGCGAATTTGCGCATACGAGATGTCCTCTCTGATCCTTGCTGTCTTACTTGCAGGTTACTTATTTGCATGTCCCTGGGGGCGGAGTATGCGCCAACGGCCGCCCCGGCAACGCGCCCGTGATCTTGCCGTTGTCCACCGCCGCCACGCCATTGACGAACAGTTCCTGCACGCCTTCCGACAGCACCGCCGGATGGATGTAGTCGGCCTTGGGCACATAGCGGTTCGGATCGAACACCAGCACGTCGGCGAAATAGCCGGGCTTCAGATAGCCGCGTTTGTCCAGCTTGAAAATGTCGGCGGTCAGGCCGGTGGAATGGCGGATGAAGAAGGCTTCATCGATCACATGCTTCTGCTTCACATAGACCGCGTATTTGGTCTGAAAAGTGGCGTATTCGCGCGGATGGCCGACGCTGCCGTCTGAACTGGTCACCACCCAGGGCTGCTTCATGAAATTTTCCAGATCCGCTTCGGAAATCACGAAGGAGACGATGGAGACATGCCCCTTGCTCTCGCGCAGCACGCGCACCGCCGCATCGACCGGATCCAGCTTCCACATCTGGGCCACTTCGGAGAGATATTTGCCGGTCCAGGGCGCTGGCTTGCCCTTGGACATGCCGGTGCTGTCGTCCATGGTCATGCCGCTGGTGATCAGGATGGCCTTGGGCCCGCCCCGGCGATCCAGGTTCTTGACCATCTCCGCCTTGATCTTGGGCATCAGCGCCGGATCGTCGAAGCGCTTGAGCATGGCGGGCGCTCCACCATCGGAGGCCCAGCGCGGCACCAGCGCCGCATCCAGGCCGGTGTTGGAGGCTAGCCAAGGATAATTGTTTGCGGTGACATTCTGGCCTTGGGCGCGGGCATCGTTGATCAACTTGATGACGTCGGCAGATTTGCCCCACACATCATGGCCCAAAGTCTTGATGTGGGAGATGTGGACTGGAATATGACCTTCACGTCCGATCCGCAGCACTTCCTGGGTCGAAGCCATCAGTCCGATGGAATAAGAGGATTCATCGCGCTGATGGGTGTCATAGATGCCGCCGCGCAGGCCCGCTTCCTTCGCCAGTGGAATCACTTCTTCCGTGGTGGCGAAATTCTGCGGCGCATAGAACAGCCCAGCCGAAAGCCCGATGGCGCCTTCGCACATGCCCTGGATGACCAGTTGCTTTTCCTTCTCTGCCTCGGCCGCAGTGGGTGCGCGCGCCGCCTCGCCCAGCACCTGTCTGCGGATGGCGCCGAAGCCGACATAAGAGACGACATTGGTGCCGATGCCCTGGCTGCTGTATTTGGCGAACTTGGCCTTGAGCGCGGGCGGGCCATTGCCGTCCACGCCGACAAAGACGGTGGAGACGCCCTGCATGATCCAGGCAGGCACGGTCCGCTGGCTCTTGTCGGTGTCCTCCAGGAAATGATCGGCATGGGTATGGGCGTCGATCAGGCCCGGCGAAACCACCATGCCCTTGGCATCGATCGTGCGCTTGGCCGTCATCGGCGCCTTGGGGCCAACATAAACGATCTTGTCGCCCTTGATGGCGACATCGCCGGTGATGGCCGCGGCCGTGGAGCCGTCATAGATCTTTCCGCCGGTGATCAGCACATCGGCCTGATCGTTTTGCGCCGAGGCCGCCAGCGGCAGCGCCGACGACAGAAGCAGCGCGGTCAGCAGACGTGTCTTATAGGAATGTGCCGGTTGCATGTTGTCCCCTTGTTCTTTTTCTGCTTTGGCCGGCGCGTGGGCGCGCCCCCTTTTCTTGAAAGTCTAGGCTGGCAGGGTATCGCGTCAAGCAGCGGTGCGCCTGGCGATGGCGTCCGCGCCGCGGCGTCGCTAAGCTCCGCCGCAAAAAGCGCGGCTCCTTGACGCCCCCGCCGGGGATTTCATGCACAAGGGCCTGACTTTTCTGGTTTTTCTGACGACAAGGTGGCCCGCAGCGCCCCGGCAGGCTAGTGTCGGGCCAAGAAGAAGGGAAAGTCATGAAGCTCGATCACACAGCCTCCGGGGTCTATTCCATCGCGCCGACGCCGTTTCTGGACGATGGCAGCATCGACTGGACCTCCGTCGACCGCATGACGGACTATTATTTCGAGATGGGCTGCGACGGCTTCACCATCTTGGGCGTCCTGGGCGAAGCGCCCAAGCTGGATGCCGAGGAAGCGCTGGCGCTTTGTTCCCGCGTGATCAAACGTGCGAGCGGCAAGCCGATCATCGTGGGCGTCTCCGCCCCCGGCTTTGCCGCCATGCGCTCGTTGTCGCGCAAGGTGATGGACATGGGGGCTGCCGGCGTGATGATCGCGCCGGGCGCGGGCCTGAAAACCGACGACCAGATCAGCGCCTATTTCCGCAATGCCATGGACGCCATCGGCAGCGACATCCCCTGGGTGCTGCAGGACTATCCCCAGTCCACCGGCGTCACCATGTCGAACAACATGGTCAAACGGGTGGTGATGGAAAATCCCTCACTGGCCGTGCTCAAGCACGAGGACTGGCCGGGCCTGGACAAGATCACCACCCTGCGCAACTGGGAGAAGGACGGCTCCATGCGCAAGATCTCCATCCTGATCGGCAACAATGGTCTGTTCTTCGATTTCGAACTGGACCGCGGCGTGGACGGCGCCAATACCGGATATGCCTTCCCCGACATGCTGGTGGAGATGGTGCGGCTGGCCAAGGCGGGCAAGCGCGACGAGCAGCATGACCTGTTCGAGGCCCATCTGCCGCTGATCCGCTATGACCAGCAGCCGGGTGTCGGTCTCGCCGTGCGCAAATACATGCTGGTGCGCCGGGGCATTCTTTCCAGCCCCGCCATGCGCAAGCCCGCGCCGGCCTTCTCCAAGGAAAGCCGCAGCGATGTGGATTATCTGCTGAACCGGCTGGCGCGGCGCGATCCGCGGGTGAAGCTGCAGGCCGCTTAGCGGATACGTTTGACTTTATAGAGCCCGTATTCGCCCGCCACTTTCATCGAGAAGGTGCGCATCACGGCGGGGCTGATGGTGACCAGCATCTCCTGCGGCTGCCGGTTCCAGCGGGCGGGATGATAGACCTCGTCCTCCGTCACCTGCTCCCAGACTTCGCCGTCCGCCAGGGTGACGATGACGCCGCCAGCGCGGTTGAACGAGAAAGACTGCATGGGAATGGATTTCACGACCGGTTTGGACGCACTCAACAGGCCCGTGAATATTCCGCCGGTGCGCGGCATCGGCGGCGGTCCCGATGGCACGGGGCGTGGAGGCGGTGCGGCGGAAGCCATGCGCGGCATCGGCGGCGGCGGCGGCGCAGCAGCAGCAGCTCCGACCGGTACAGACAGGCCCAGCGCCGCCCGCATGGGTGTGGCGGCGGCGTAGTAGCAATCCAGCCACGCCCGATCACCCGCGGCACGAATACAGCCGGCGGCGCCCGACATCACATCGTCACGCGCCGCTTCATCGCGCGGCGCCCCGCCTGCCGGCGGTGCGCTGGCCAGCCGGACCTGCGCCGCCAGCGCGGGCGCCAGGTTCAGCGCGGTACGCACGGGCTGGGCCGCGCCGTAATAACAGTCCAGCCACTGGTGGGAATCGGCGATCACCGAGCAGCGGAAAGCCCCGGCCAGGGCATCATCACGGGGGCGGCTGGCAGCCGGCTGCGCCGCCAGAACCAGGAAAGGCAGAATCCACCACAGCCGTCGCATTGTTTGCCCCTTTTCCCCACCGGCGGTCTTCGCCGCTTCCCCACAATAATAGTCTGAAGCCCCGAGGCGGCGTTGACAAGGCGCGCCGGAAAAGGGGGAAATCGCGGTTAAAAATAGGGAGGGGACGGCGTGCGGCGGATCATGGTCATCATGTTGGGGCTTCTGGCTTTGTCAGCCAAAGCGCCCGCGGCGGAAAATCCAGACAAAGTTCTGACCGACACCAGCGCCAATCTTTCCACGGCGCAATGGAAGGTCACCTCCGCCGACTGGGCCCCAAATTCAAACAAAGGCGGCCCGGCCTGGAGCGTCGAACTCAAAACCCTGCATGGCGGACGCCAGGAAGGCGTCCAGGTCATCGAGGTGGATAACGGCGCGATGCGCTTCACCATCGTGCCCACCCGCGGCTTCGAAATCTGGAAAGCGCAGGCCGGCCGCTTGCGGCTGGGCTGGGATTCGCCGATCGGCGAGATCATTCACCCCTCTTATATCCGGCTGACCGACAATGGCGGCCAGGGCTGGGTGGCCGGCTTTGGCGGCCTGATGGTGCGCGGCGGGCTCGCCTCCTTCGGCTCGCCCGTCCAGGACGGCAATCAGCAGCTATCGCTGCATGGGCATGTGGACTACCTCCCCGCCAGTTATGTCAGCGTCCGTTACGAAGCATCGCCGCAGCCGCGCCTGGTCTTCCGCGGCGTCGTCAACGACATCCAGACTTTCGGGCCGCAGCTGCGCCTGACCTCGGAAATCTCCACGCCCGTTGGCAAGCCGCAAGTCAGCTTCGACGATGTGATCACCAACCTGTCGGACGTGCCCCAGGAGATGGAGCTGCTCTATCACACCAATTTCGGCACCCCGATCCTGGGCGCGGGCGCCGAGTTCGTGGCGCCGCTCAAATGGGTTGCGCCGATGAATCCGGCTTCTGCCGCGGGCGGTCTGAAGGACTGGAACCGCTATAGCGGTCCGCATCCTTCAGGCTATGTCGCCAAGGTGTTCAATATGCAGCTTCAGACCGATGCGAAGGGCATGACCCAGGCGATGCTGAAAGCGCCCGATGGGGCGAGCGGCGTACTGATGCGCTTCGACACCAGAGGCCTGCCTTACATGTCGCTCTGGAAGAATGAGATTTCGCCCAAGGCCGGCTATGTCACCGGTCTAGAGCCGGGTACCGGCTTTCCCAATACCCGCCCGGTGGAACGGGCCGCCGGCCGTGTGCCCAAGCTGCCCGGCGGCGGGACCTATCAGGTGCATCTGACGATCGCCGCCTTGCCGGCCAAGGCCGATGTGGACCGCGCCGCCGCCGAGATTCAGGCGCTGACCAAATCAGCGCCCGAAATCCGGCAGAAGCCTACGGGGCCTTAGGAGCGGGGGCCGGCGTCTTGCCCTGTTCGAAACGGCCGAGCAGACAGGTCTGACCTGACTGCAGCACCCGAATGGTCTGCTGGTTTTCGCAGACATCATTGGTGCCATGCAGAACCCAGACAAAGCCGTTGAACTTGAGGTCGCTGCAGATGCCCTGCAGGTGATTCACCAATAAACGCCCGTCGCGCATCTTCAAGGTCAGAAGCTTGCCGTCGTTGGAGGGCGTGGTGTTGACGATATCCCGTTCCGAGACGCACAGGGCCTGAGCCGGGGTGGCCAGAGCCATGGCCGCCGCCGCGGCCAGGCGAATACCGGTGAGAAACTTTTTCAAGGGAATCTCCTATCCATGTCTTCACAAAGCCCTCGCTCCATATTCTCCGCCAAAGTCCCGTGGGCAACAACGGCAAAAGATCCGCATCTGGCGCGGAAAACCGGCCTGTTATAGGGTTGGTTGAAAATTTTTTTGCCCCAGGGACCATGCCCGATACGCTTCAGGACCAGGTTGCCGCCATCTGGGCGCGCGCGCTGGGTGTCAAAAAAGTAAGTCCCGACGACAATTTCTTCGCCCTGGGCGGCCATTCGCTGCTGGGCGTCAAGCTGATCGCGGAAATCCAGGCGCGCACCGGCATGGAAGAGGAGTTGCGACTGTCGGACCTGATGGAATATCCCACCCTGGGCGCCTTCACCGCCCATCTGGAAAGTCTTCAGACGACCGAGGAATCCGGCAGCATCTAGTGTCGTGGTTTCGAAGTTCGCAAGAGCTCGATATCAGGCTCCTCCTGGCGAACTTCGAAACCAAAACGACACTAGGATTCAATAAATTGCTAGTGTCCTTCGATTCCGAAATTCGCTGTGAGCCCGATATAGAGGTCGTGCAAATTTCGGAATCGGGACACTAGCGCCGCCAGGCGGCCGTTACCACCAAGTCGCCTTGCACCCTATACCGGCCCTCAAATGTTTCGTCCCCGCGTTGGGCTGTGAAGGTGTTTTCACCGAGCGTGACATGAAGGTCATGAAAGCGCAGCACGCGCTCCTGCCCGGCCTTGTGACAGGCTTCCTTGGCGCTGAAGAGAATGGTGGCAAGCCTTGACGGATCGGGCTGCCGCGCCAGCACATCGCGCTCATCGCCATTGAACAGGCGCGGCCACAGATCCTGTGTGACACCGCCGATCCGCTCCGCATCCACGCCCAGGCCCGCAAAGTCAGCCGTGACCGCCACGACCGCCGCGGCATAGGCCTGGGTATGGGTGATGCTGCCGACAATCCCAGCCGGCCAGACCGGCGCGCCATCATTTGCCCGTGCGATGGGCCCTATGTCGCGGCTCAACTGCGCCAGCGCGCCGTGAGCGCAAGCCCGTCCCAGGGCAAAATCGCGTCGCCGCTTTTCCACCGTGCCGGCAACCGCGCGTTCCTCGTCCGGATGCAGCGATAGCGCCTGGCCTTGGTCGTACAGTTCCGCGCCGAACAGATGCGGCACAAGGATCGACGCCAGCAGGCCGCTCAATCGGGCACCGTCTCTGCGAATATCTGGAACAGCGTGGCGGTGAAACTCTCCTGATCAGCCGGGCTGATCACGCCCTGGTAGAAATGCAGCGAGACCTGCGCCTCATGAGCCAAATCCATCACATGCAGGAACAGCGGTGAGGACCGGCGCGGCCAGTCCTGCGTGACGGTGACGATATCGGGCGGCCAGGGCGCCGAAGAATCCGGCTCGCCCCGCCGTTCCGCCTTCTCGCGCGCGGTGCCCACCGAATAGTAGTTGAACACCGCCGGGATGCGGTTGGGATAATCGGCGGCCTCGATGCCGGGCCGCACGCAATGCGGCGCCCAGAAATGCAGGGTCGGAATGCGCAGCGCCAGCGCGGCGTCATATTCGACCATGATATCCCGCATGACCGTTTCGAAATCGGCGCTCTCAGGGGCATGAATAGCCACCGCATCGGCGCAGAACATCAGGCCCACGGTATTGGCAAGGTCCAAGGTCGTGCGCTTGTCGCCCAGGATGCGCAGCGGGAACTCTTCAGTTTCCGACCAGCGCGCCATGGCACGGGCAAAGATGGTGAGAAAGATCAGGAAAGGGGTCACGCGCAGCCTGTCGGCCAGGGCCCGCACCTTGTCCAGAACACGGCCTGGAATGGTGAAATTCTTCAAGATGCGGATGCCGTTGCCCCATTGCAGCAAGGTGCCGTCCGAAGGCGCCTTCATGCCGGGCTGGGCCTGATACCAACCCCGCCAATGATCGATCAGCAATGCGCCCTGATCGCTTTCCAGAAACTGGCGCTCGGCCGCGGAATAGTCGTGATAAAGCGCTGAAGGCGCAGCCTGCGGCGCGCCGTGATCCAGAATGTCCCGCAATTCATCCAGCACGATGTTGCGGCTGCCCGCGTCGGCGATCATGTGCGCCGGCGAGATGACAGCCAGGCTCTCGCCGCCTGGCAAGGCAAAGACCTTGGCCCGCGTCAGCCACGCGCCTTCGATCCGGTTCAACTGGGCGCAGAATTGCTGGGCGAGCGTCTGTGCCGTGTTGCGCGCGTCTTCCGCCGCCAATCCCCGGAGATCCTGCTGCTCGACGACAAAGCTGTCCGCCGGGCTGAGAAAAGCCCGCAAGGCCCCATCATGCGCTTCGAAGCGCGCGCGCAGCGCATCGTAGCGGCTTATGATTTGGCGAATCGCGGCGGTTACGTCCGGCGCAGCGTGGCGGAACCGGCCCGCCATCCCGATATTGAGGGCGACGGGCTCGCCTTCCCGTGGGCCGCCCGCAAATTGCCGCCACATCTCCTGCGCCACCGATGGCATCAACGGGGCGCCGACAGGCGGCGCGTTCTTCAAGGCGCGCGCGGCATTCCGGCTTTTGAGATATTCCACGATCTGGTCGCGGCGCGCACGCAGAGCCTGGCGGTCGGCCTCGGTCAGCGCGCCTTTGGCGGAGCGGTAGCGTATTTCGCCGTCCGCCAGCGAAAGCAGGATGCCGCGGTGTTCGAGATCGGCGATCAGTCTCGCGACAGTCATGGACAGTGCGCGGCGGAAACCACCACCCGAATCCAGCGGTCACGGAATGGCAAGCCAGCCAAGAATCGCCCTCAAAAACACTCTTTGGGTTATGGCATGGTGGCAAAAGGCGAGAAAGAATGGAACCTAGAGAAAGCCGGCCGGGATGGAAGCCAACTGGCTTTCCCAGGTTCGATCGTCCTCGGACCGGCGGGGCGTATAACGGCACAACCCCATCATGAAAGTCGGTTCGTCATCATCATTGGAGAGCGGCACGAAAAGGTTTTCCGCGTCCAGATATTCCTTGCCCTGCAGATGAACGCGCCCCAGGAAACGCATCGGTTGCCCGCCGTCCAGGACCAGGTCGCAGCACTCCACCCATCGGGGCATATGCTCCGGAGGTAAAGTCTCTTCAAACATTTTGCCGGTATTGTCGCCGGCCATGTGCGTCAGATTTGTCCCGATCAGGCGCCAGCGATACCGGGAAGGATCGCGTCCTACGCGTTCGAACATCACGATGTTGCGCAGAACACTTTTCAAATCGCGCGCCGTGATTTCCGAGCGCCGGGGCATCGTTCTTTGGCCGGCCTTCGTGCGCCAGAGATTGAGCAGCTCGCCGTAATAGGAGTCCGTAAAGGCCAGGGTGGGATCACAGAAGTGATACCATTTTTCCTTTGCCGCCCTTTGGTTAAGGGCTTGAACAGTGGCCGTGATGTTCATGGCGCAAAATTTGCCGGAAAAACGTAAATGGGCCGTAAAGCTGAGTTTTGCTGCAGATAGAAGTGCATACGCCGACATGCCAGCAGCAACTTCGGCGTGAGTTGGAACCGCTCAACGCAACGGGCAGTCATTATCTGACATTTTTGCTGGCTTATTCACCACGGCCGGTAACCCAACCAGACGATGGGCATTTATATCCGTGCCTGAACGCCATATGGTTTAATAAAGATTAAAGGCACAGGCATGGCGCATTCCCAGAGAATACTGGCACCCGACGGGGGAATCGAGGAACACCGGGACCGGCACAAGCTCGATGAACTTGATCCTGCCCGAGTCGCCAGACATTTGGTCATGTTCACCCCCAGCGAGGACGTGCTGACGGATCTGGTGGAAAAAGCCCGACTCAGCATTCCCGGCCTGGCCCCGACCGCCGAGGCCCTGAAAGTCCTGCGCCACAACCCGGCGTCCGTCATGGCATTGGCCCGCAAGAGCAGGTTCGACCAGGCCAATCCTGTGGGCGAAGGGTTCATTGCGATACTGCCGCTGACCCGCCTTGGCCTTCAGACCCTGGCGCTGGGGCAGTTCGACGCCTCCGCTCCCGACCTCCGGTTGATCGCCACGCCCGATGAACGGCCTGCGGGAATTTATATGTGGGGTGTCTACGGACCGGGGCCTCTGGCTGCGGGCATGGCGTTGTTTTTCGAGAAGATGCGCGCACCCCAATATGAGGGCATCAATCTCTATTCCCGCCCAAATACCGATGTGGGCGTGCGCTTCAATCACGTTCTCGGCTTCCGCCGCGGCTGCGTCATTGATGGGATCGACGCGCCCAATATCTGGAAATTCTCCCGCGTATCGTCCGTGCCTTTGTATGACAGCTATGTTCCCAATTCAGGAACAAGGAACATCGGAATCACGGTCGCACGCAGCTTCGACGACCTGATGCGCGTCGCCGCCATACGCAACGCGGTCTATATCGGGGAGCAGGAATGCCCCTATGAAGAGGAATATGACGGCAACGATCTCAGCGCCACGCATCTGTTGGCCTATATGGGTGACGAACCGGTCGGTTGCATCCGCCTGCGCTTCTTCGCGGATTTCGCGAAGTTCGAGCGCGTCGCGGTCCGCAAGGAGTTCCGCAAGAGCCGCGCCGCTATTCAGCTGATTCACGCCGGGCTGAAATTTTGTCAGAAGAAGGGCTATGCCCGCGTCATTGGACATGCGCAAAGCCGCCTGGCTTCGTTCTGGACCCGGTTTGGCTTCCGGCCCATGGAAAATCGCAAACATTTTGTCTTTTCGGACTATGACTATGTCGAGATGGTTGCCGAGCTGGAGCGCGATCCCGACGCCATAACCATCGAGACCGATCCGTATGTCGCGATCCGCCCCGAGGGGCGCTGGCATGTCAGCGGAATTCTGGAGCGGTCCTCGAACCGTCCGGTGGGCGCACCTTCCGTTGTAAAAAAGCATTAACAGCCGGCAAGAATTGCGCACTTCCGGTTGCCTGATGACAAGAACATCTCGCTAAAGTAGGCTTTGGAAGCTGCCGCCGGGCGCATGGAGCGACGCGCTCTTCGGCAATGTGGGGGATGCATGGAGTTCGGTAGCCTGGTCGCCGCCCTTCCCGGAAAGAAGGGGGCGACATACACCTTTGAACGCGGCAAGATTGCCCAGCATCCCCATTCCGTCCTGCATCGCGACGTGTTGCGCGCATCTGACGCCATGCGCGCCTGGGGCGTCCGGCGCGGGATGCGCGTCGGCATCTATGCCCCCAATTCCTATCACTGGCTGGTGCATGACCTGGCGCTGATCGAGCTGGGCGCCATCTCCATGCCCTTCACCGATGATTTCGCCGGCAAGATCAATGACGCGCTGCTCGACACATACAATGTCGCGCTGCTGCTGATCTCCAGGCGCGACGCGCGGCTGTTTCCGCAAAAGCCGGCGCATGTCGCCTTTCTCGATGCCGACAATGACGGGATCGTGGTCCTGGACCGCCCGGCGAACGATGATCCGGATGAGGCCGACCAGCATAGCCTGGTTTTTTCCTCCGGCTCCGCAGGTGGCCTGAAGGGGTTGGTGATCAGCCGCCGCGGCATCGAGATCACAATTCCGCCCGTTATCGAGGCGATCGGCATGACCAGCAAGGACCGGCTGCTGCTGTTCCTGCCCATGTCCAACTTCCAGCAGCGCAATATGTGCTATTCCGCGCTGTGGTACGACTTCGACGTCATTATCACCGACTATACCCAGCTTTTTGCCGCCATGCCGGCGCTCAATCCCACTGTATTGATCGCCCCGCCGGTGCTGTACCAGATGATTCATGCCGACTATGAAAAATATCCCGGCTGGAAAAAAGCCTTGTGGGTGATTCTAGGCAACGCGCTCTTTTTTGCACCGCGCTTCCTGCGCCGGCCGCTGGCCAAGCTGTTCTTCCGCGACTTCTACAAACAGTTCGGCAACCGCATCCGGCTCCTGGTCACCGGCATGGCGCCGATACGGCGCCACATGGGAAAATTCTTCGCGCGCATGCAGCTACCGCTGTGCGAATCCTACGGCATGGTGGAAGCCGGCTCGATCACCTTCCGCCCTGCCGCTTCCAGGGAATATGGCTCGGTCGGAAAGGTGCTTCCCGGCATCAAGCTGGCTTTCACACCCGAGAATGAAATCATCGTCGAGCGCGATACGCCGATGACCCTGCGCTATTTCCAGTGCTCGGAAGGTGAAAACGAGCGCACCTTTGTCGCTCCCGGCCGCATCGCCACCGGCGACATGGGCCGGCTGGACGAGGACGGCAACCTGTTCCTGCTGGGACGCAAGAAAGAACTTCTGGTCACCGCCGGTGGATTGAAGGTGCATCCCGAAGTGATCGAGCAGGAACTCAACAACAGTCCCGACATATCGCATGCCGTGATCTTCCTGAAGCCTCACGCCAATCACCTGACCTGTGTGGTGGACCTGACACCGCCGGGCGGCGAGGACGTCAAGGCCCGCGTCCAAAAGTTCACCAACAGCCTGCCGGCCGCCAAGAAGGCCGCCCAATTCGTGGAAGTGATCTTCGCGACCGAACCGTTCACCAAGGACAACGGCATGCTGCGGCCCAATCTCAAGATCGACCGCAAGGCAATCGGCGCCCGCTATCTCTGAATTTCAGTCTGTCGCAGGGGGCAGGCCATGCGGCTGGGCCCGATGGCAGAGCCACACCAGCGCGATCCCCAGCACGCACAACCAGGCCGAGACGGTGAACATGTCCACCGAGGCCAGCAGATAGGCCTGTCCCACCATGTTGCGGCTGACCGCGGCCTTGGCCCCCAGATCGGATAGCCCAAGATCCTGCAGCAATGACAGAACCTGATTGAACACCGGCGTGAAGCCCGATGTCATTTCCGCCAGCCGGCTCTGATGAAAGGCCTCACGCCTGTCCCAGAAAGTGGTGATCAGGGAAACCGAAAATCCCGCCGCGACGATGCGGGCGAAATTGGACAGGCCAGCGGCCGCGGGTACGCGCTCCTGTGGAATCCCGTCCAGAAGAATGCTGATGGTGGCGATGAAGAAGGAACCGGACGAAATCCCCTGCACCATCAGCGGCAACGCAATTGCCATGAAACTGGCGTCGGCGGTCAGGCCCGCGCGCAACCAGTAGGAGACCGCAGAGGCGGCAAAGGCGATGGTGGCGATCAATCGCGCGTCATAACGGGCCATCAACTTGGCCACCAGCGGCGTCACCAGCACCGCCACGGCACCGGTGGGCGCGGAAACCAGACCCGCCCAGGTCGCCGTGTATCCCAGCTGGGTCTGCAGCCACAACGGGATCAGCAGCATGTTGGCCAGGAAGATGCCATTGCCCAGGCAGAAGACGATTGTTCCCACCGCGAAATTGCGATTGCGGAACAGCGACAGGTCCACGACCGGATGCTCCTCGGTTAGCTCCCACAACAGAAAGGCGCCGAAGCCCAGCAGGGAGATGATGGCCAGCCAGACAATGCGGCTGGATTCGAACCAGTCCTCATTCTTGCCGGTATCCAGCATCACCTGCAGCGCGCCGGCCCATACCACCAGAAGCCCGAGCCCTATCGTGTCGATGGGAAGTTTGCGCGTCTGGGTTTCGCGGGCGCCCAGATAGCCGGAGACCAGCGCCACCACCATCAATCCCACCGGCACATTGATCAGGAAGATCCAGCCCCAGTGCCAGGAGTCGGAGATGTAACCACCCAGGATGGGACCGCAGATGGGCGCGACCAGGGTGGTGATGGACCAGATCGCCAGGGCCGTGGCGCGGCGCTGGCGGGAAAAAATGGACAGCATCAGCGCCTGGGAGCCCGGGATGATCGGCCCCGACAACGCGCCTTGAAGAATGCGGAAAGCGATCAGCGACTGAAGACTCCAGGCGATGCCGCACAAAAACGAAGCCAGGGTGAAACCCAGCATGGAAAGCGCGAACACCCGAACCACGCCATAGCGCTCCATCAGCCAACCGGTGATGGGCACGCAAATGCCGTTGGCCACCACGAAGGAAGTGATGATCCAGGTGGACTGCTCGGTGGACGCGCCCAGATCGCCGGCAATCGTGGCCAGCGAAACATTGGCGATGGTGGTGTCCAGCACCTGGGTGAAAGTGCCCATGGCCAGCGCAAAGGCGGTGATGGCCAGCGCCGCACCGCTCAGAGGCGCTTGTTCGGCCGTGCTCACGGTGCCCGTACGCCGTTTTCTCGCAGGATGCGCGCCACCATGGCATCCACCTTGGCATCGACGTCCTGACCGGTCTCGCCGCGCATCACACCCGTGACCGGCGTGTTGGCGACCCGCGGGCCGGACTGATCATGCACGTCAACCTCGGCGGTGACGGAAAGCCCGACACGCAGGGGATTGGTTTTCAGCTCGCCCTCGTCCAGCGCGATGCGCACCGGTACGCGCTGCACGATCTTGATCCAGTTGCCGGATGCATTCTGCGCCGGCAGCAGCGCGAAAGCCGAGCCGGAACCGGCGCCCAGCCCCGCGACGCGGCCATGATAGGCGACCTTGCTGCCGTACATGTCGGTGGTGATCTTGACCGGTTGGCCGATGCGCATGCGGGCCAGCTGCACTTCCTTGAAATTGGCGTCCACCCACACATCGGCGAGCGGCACCACCGCCATCAGCGGCGCGCCCGCATTGACGCGCTGGCCCACCTGCACGGTGCGCTGGGCGATCACCCCATCCACCGGCGCGACGATCTTCATATGCGCCAGGGTGATGGCCGCGGCGCGCAATTGCGCCTCGGCCGTCAGCACATCGGGATTGTGCGCGATGTCCACGCCGGCAAAGGTGGCGCGCGCCTGCGCCAGCCCCCCTTGCGCGGAATTGACCGCCGCCTCCGCCGCGGCGACGGCGTCACGCGCATGGCCCAGTTCTTCGCCCGATACCGCGCCGGCCAGCGCGCCCTGCCGCCGCTGATAGTCGGCGCGTGCCTGGGCCAGCGCCACTTCGGCCTGGCGCAGCTGCGCGGAATAGGAATCGGCGCTGGCGAAATTGCCGTGCACGCCGCGCACCACCCGCGCCAGATTGGCCGCCGCCGCCCGCATCGCCACATCGGCCACCGACGGATCCATTTCGATCAGAAGCTGGCCGCGATGGACCGCCTGCGTATTGTCGGCATAAAGCGCGGTGACGGTGGCATTCTCGCGGCTGGTGACGGCCACGATATTGCCGGCGACATAGGCGTCGTCCGTGGTTTCGCTGTAGCGGGCGGCCAGCCACCACCAGGCGGCATAGATCAGCGCCGCGATCACGACGATCAGACCGAACCAGAGAAAGCCTTTGCGGCGTATCTCGGCCCGCTGGGCGCGTGCTGCGGTGACATCGCTCATCACTTGACCTCCAGGGCCGGCGCCCGGCCATCAAGAACAGGATCAAAACCGCCGCCCACCGCCAGCAAGAGAGCGATGCGCTGGCTGGCCGCGCGGGTGATCAGAATCGCCATCTGCTGGCGCGCGGAAAGCAGGGTGGCTTCGGCGGCCAGCATGGGAATCTGTTCCGACAGACCCAGGCGGTAACGTTCCCGTGCCAGATCGAAGGCGCGGGTCGCGCTATCCACTGCCAACTGCTGCTGATGGCGCTGATCTGCGAGGCTGGCGACTTCGGTCAGGGCATCGGCGGTCTGATGCACCGCAGCCACCACCGCGCCATTGTAATCGGCCACAGCCGCATCCAGATCGGCGGTGGCAAATGCGTATTGTGCACGGACGCGACCGGCGTCGAACACCGGCAGATGGATGGCCGGTCCCGCGCTCATCACCAGCGCGTCGCCGGTGAACATCTTGTCCAGGCCTACAGCCTGGAAACCGATCGCGGCCGCCAGATCGATGTTGGGATAGAAGTCGGCATGGGCCGCGTCACGGCCATGCACGGCGGCGTTGATGCGGGCATGGGCCGCCAGAATGTCGGGCCGCCGCGCCAGAAGATCGGCCGGCAGATGTTCGGGCAGTGGCAGCGCGCTTTCCACCGCGGCGGAGGGACGGGCAATGTCGCCATAGACATTGGCGCCCTCGCCGATCAGGGCGGCGATGGTGTGAATGCCCAGATCGCGCGCCGCTTCGGCGCGCCGTAATTCCATGCGGGAGGTGGCCAGAAGCGCCTTGGCCTGTTCCAGCGAGGCTTCATTCTCAAGCCCTGCCGTGACGCGGCTTTGCGTCAGATCCAGAATGGCCTGCCGTTCCGTCACCGTCTGCCGGACGATATCGATATTTTCCCAGGCCAGCAGCAGATCCACATAGGACTGGGCGAACTGGCCCGCCAGCGCCAGCTTTGCCGCGCTGGCATCCAGCGCGGCGGCTTCGCTTGCGGAACGCGCACGCTCGATCAGCGCCGCCTGCTTGCCCCAGAAATCCAGCGACCAGCGCAACCGCGCCTGGGCATCGCCGACCCACTGCCATGAGCCACCGAAGGGACGCGGATAGAGATAGTCATTGCTGAGAAGCTGCCGCGTCTCGCTGGCGTCGATATTCAGGTTGGGATATGTGCCCGTGCGCGCTACGGACAGCTCGGCCTGTGCCGCGCGGATGCGCGCCAGCGCGCCCTGCAAGGTGGGATTGCCAGCCAGAAGTTTGGTCACCAGCCGGTCAAGTTGCGGATCGTTGAACGCCTTCCACCATTGCGCGTCCGGGCGCGGCGCCGCCTCCGCGCTCAGCCCCAGCTTCTGAGGCGCGATCTCGATCTCAGATGGCGTGGTGGGCGGGGCCTCGACACAAGCCGCAAGCGGCAGCGCCAGAAGCAGGGCCCAGCTCTTCTTCACATTCATCCCCGGCAGTCAGCAGGCCAGTTTCGCCCGATTCGCCTTTTCTTAAGGTTACTACAGGATCGGGCGATTAAGTACCTGAAATTCCGCCGCTATTTTGGTTTCCGCATCCGGTCGGCCAGGGCGATGGCGCCGAAGATCACGATCAGGCAAAGCGGAATAAGGGCCACCGCCCGAAACGAGGCCGCCGCCGCCGCGGTCAGGATGTCGTGGAGTTCCTGGCCCTGGGCGTTGGCCGCGAGCTGGGCATCGCCATGGGCAGCGGCCAGCTTGGCCTTGTCATAGATCGCACCCAGGGTGGGCAGCACCACATAGGTGGACAGCGCCCCCGCCGAACCCATCAGACCGAACACCATGGTGCCGCTGCGCGGATAGCGCTCGGCGACGGTGGCCAGCATGGTCGGCCAGAAATAGCAGACGCCAAATCCCCAGCCCGTGGCGGCGACCAGCGCGCCCACCGGACCTTGCGCCAGGCTGAGACCATAAAGGCCGACGGTGGCGAAGGCGGCGGAAAAAATCAGCAGGCCGACATTGCTCAGCCGCTTGACCAACGGCCCCGCGAAATGGCGCATCACGAACATCAACCCGCTGACATAGGCCAGCAGCAGGATGCCGCGCATGCCTACGATCTGGGACAGCGCCACGTCCACCCATTGGCCGGGCGCAAATTCGGTGGAGGCGGTAAACATCATCAGCACCACCCAGAGGAAGATGGTGGGGCTGTGCAAGGTGGCGCGGATCATCTCGCCCGGCGTCACTGGCGCGTCGGTGGAGAGGCTGACGTCCGGCAGCTTTTCCTTCATCGCCATGATGCCGAAGATCACGCAGAGAACACCAAGCGGCACATACATCAGCCGCCAGGAAAGGCCCGCCTGATCGCCGAATATGCCGATCAGCGAACCGGCCACGACACCGGCCGGATACCAGGCATGCAGGATGGAGAGCCGGCTGACGCGGTCTTCCGGATAAAGCGCGCTGGTGAGCGGATTGATCACCGTCTCCACCAGACCCCAGCCCAGCCCTTGCACCAGCATGCCGATCAGCAATCCGTGATAGGGCGAAACACCCAGCGAGCCGGCATGGCCAACAATGACGAAGCCCAGAAACAGCAGCACGGCGGCGGCCATCAGCGCGCGGCCAAAACCGACGCGCGCCAGAACGGCACTGACCAGAAACAGGGTGATGGCGAAACCGGCAAAAGCCGCACCCAGCACGGTACCGATCATCTCCCCGGCCCGCGCCTTGTCGAGGGCATCAAGATAGTCGACCCGCATGTGTACCGCGGTCGCGGCCCGCAGCGACACGGCGGCGCCCGCCGTGAACAGCGCCATCAGGGCCAGGACAAAGATACGGCCGCGATGGAGCGGCGCGGCGCTGGCCGCATCGTCTATGATCATTTTGTCATGGCCGGGTTTTCCCGCGCCCTCCCCATTTCTGAAAGCCTAGCACAGCCGCATCGCTTCCCGTAAAGTCGGCCTATGCCACTACATCCCGATGCCGCTTTGGCCATTCAGCGGGCCGGCGACCTGCCGACCAATCTTTCCCCGGACGAACTGCGCGTTGCCTATGAGCGCCAGCGCCTGACCCTGCTGCCCGAAAAACCGGCGGTGGCGATCACCTATGAGCTTTCCATCCCCAGCGACTATGGCCCCGTCCCGGCGCGCTTCTATCGTCCGACCAGGGACAAAAAGCCCTGTCCGCTGCTGGTTTATTTCCATGGCGGCGGTTTCATGCTGGGAACGCTGGCGCTGTACGACACCACCTGCCGCCGGCTGGCAGTGCAGAGCGGCTGCGCGGTATTGTCGGTGCATTATCGCCTGGCGCCGGAGACGCAATTTCCCGGCGCGGTCTTCGATGCCTATGCCGCGACACGCTGGGCGTCGGACAATGCGGAATTGCTCAACATAGACCGGAAGAAGATCGCGGTGGGCGGCGACAGCGCCGGCGGCAATCTGGCGGCGGTAGTGGCGCAGATCGCGCTGGACACAAAAGACGTCGATGTGGCCCTGCAGCTCCTGATCTATCCCATGACCGACCAGAGCCGCCCCTATCCCTCTTATGAGCGCAACGCCAGCGGCTATATGCTGACCACGGCGGCGTTGAACTGGTTCATGGACAACTACATTCCCGACCATGCCGACCGCAAAGACCCAATGGCCTCGCCCATGCTGCGGCCCGATCTCAGGGGTCTGCCGCCGGCGCTGATCATCTCGGCGGAGTTCGATCCGTTGGTGGACGAGAATGAAACCTATGCCAACCGACTGAAAGAGGCGGGCGTTCCCACGCACTATGTCTGCTTCCCGGGCATGATCCATCCCTTCTTCACCCTAGGTGGGGTGGTGCAGGACACCAGGAAGGCCGAGGCGCTGGCGGCTGAGCATCTGCGCAACCTGGCGCAATCATGAAAAAACTTGTTTTGGTTGTGGCGCTGCTGTCGGCGCTTCCGGTGTCCGCCTGGGCGCGTGACTTCACCAGCCAAATCAGCGAGGGCAGCGAGATCCCTAAGCTGCGGCCGGAATTCAAGGTGCCCGATGAGCCCAATCAGCTTTTCTATGTTCAGCGTTCGCCCAATTCCAACACGGTGATCTATGCCGCCAGGCTGGACGCCAAGGGCAATCTGGACCGGTCCACACCGGTGGAGGGCTTCTGGCGCAAGTTCAACATCGACGGCAGCAAACAGCCATTGAACTTCATCGAACGCGCGATGGCCTATGGCGTAAGGCTCGACAGCCGCAAGACCGGCAAGCCTGTCACCTTCAGTATCGCCGCGCTGCCTGAGCGCAAGGTGACTGTCTCACTGGACAACCAGCACCAGCCCCAGGCGCTGATGCAGATCGGCAGCCACCTGGTCAAGGTCGCTTACGTCTATCTGCAGGTGGTGGAAGATGGATTGCTGCCGAAGATACCCTCGCTCGATATCTTCGGCACCGATATCGCCAGCGGCAAGGCGATCCACGAGCACCTTATCCAGAAATAGCGCCCTGTTCGGTCGCCGCATCCGCGTAATGCGGCGTATCCTGAAGACGCACGCCCAGGCCGCGCTTCTTCTGAAGAACCATCAGCACCCGCGCGACACCGGCCAGCAGCAGCAGCGGCGCCAGCCAGCCGGCCCAGAACGGCGCGATGTAGCCGAACTCGCCCATCAGGATGAAAGCCTTGGAGGCGAAATGGGCCAGATAGCCGGTCAGCAGCACCGCCACCAGCGCGAACCAGCGCGTGGCGTAGGCGAAATAATGCAGCGACAGGGCCGCGCCCATAAGCGCCATCAGGACGGTGAAAACCACCTCGCCATAGTCAAGCTGCAGCCGGGTTTTATAGCCGCTCAGGTCCTGGGACATGATCTGGGAATGCGCCAGGACACGAAGATCCTTCAGATACAGATATTGCGGCGACAGACCGAGATTGTGCAGCCAAAGGTCATTCAGGGTCATGGCAATGGTGCGGGTTTGGAAGCGCACCTCTTTTTCCTTGGGCGCCTCTGTCGAAAGCACATCGCCGCGATCGGTGGAATCGGCGCGCCAATAACGGCCATCCGTCAGCCGCCACAAGTCCTTGCCCATCGACTGCGCGACGGCCGCAGTGTCCACTTCCGCCAGATGCCCCTCATTGTCCAGCCGGTAGATGGTGGCATCGTGCAGCTTCAGCGGCGGACCATATTCAATTTCCCCGCGCAGCAGCCCATCCGGCAGAGCGATCCAGTGCATGCCGCCGGACTGGCCGCGGTCCAGGCGGATGCCCTCCCGCCCCAGCCGCTCGTCCATCTGCACATGAATGGCGGCGGGCCTGGCATAAACATCCAAGGCAAAGAGAAACGCGCCGACCAACAGGCCGGCAAACAGTGCGGGAATCAGACAGAAAAGCGGCGAGCGGCCGCTATTCCAGATCAGGAGCCGCTCGCGGGATTCGGTGAAAGCGCTTTCGCTCCACACCACGCCCAGAAACGTGGCGAAGGGCACAAAGGGCGGAAACAGATCGGGCAGGCGCAAGACCGCCAAGCGCGCCAGCGAGAAAATCACCTCCAGCGGGCCGCCACTGAACAGGGTCACTTGCGGCAACAGATCGATGGTCAACGCCACCGTCATCAGCGCCGCCGATACCATGACGGTGTGGCGCAGATAGGCGCCCAGCATGTAACGGGAATAAAGCCCGAAAGGCGCCAGATGGATCGGTTGGGCGCCCCGACGGGTGGATGCGGTCATGAGCGCGCCAGTTGCGGGCGCACGAACTCGGCATGGCGCCACACGATGAGCGTGAAAGCGGCATAGGCCACGCCGCCATAAAGCACGAGCACCGGCAGCATGGCGCCGGCAACGCTGAGCGGCGCCACACTGGTGATCACCCATTCACAGAGAAGATTGACGGCCATCAGGCCTAGACACGAAAGCGGCAGCGCGAACCAGTTCGTGGTCCGGTTGGTGAGGGCGACGCCCAGCAGCGCCACCAGCGGCGCCAGAAACGACAACAGGCTGCGGGAAAAGCGCTCGGCCAAAAGGCGCATCTGGGCAGCGCGGGCGTCCGGCGAGTGATAATCCGGCACGAAGAGCTGCTCATAAAGCGTCTGCTCAACCGTATTGCTGCTACGGGCGGTGAAGGGCAGCAACTGATCCACCATCATCAACTGGCTCATGTCCCGCACCTTCATGCTGATGGGCGGAGCATCCACCAGCCCATCGGTACAGTTGGTGCATTTGGCCGGACCTGACGTGCCGCCCAGCGGATGCGCATCGGCGAAGGTGTGGGAGGTGAAATCGCTGAGATTGAGCACAATGCGGCCGCTGCGATCGGGCCCATCCAGCCGCGCCTGCGCCGCCGTCACGATGCGCGAGGTGTTGGGGCCGGTCTGCTGATAGACGAACAGGGTGCGATCCTTGCCGGGGCTCGCGGGTTTGGCGCCGCCGCTGGCGTCAATCATCGGCACCTCGCCCGGCGCCGCGGGTGGCGGTGCGCCGCCTTCCACGCGCTCCATGGCATAAGCCACATAGGAGGGGAAATAATAGAATTCGTTCTTGGCCACGCCTTTTTTCAGCGAGCGCAATTCCGAACTGAACAGGATCGAGCGCTGGGCGTAGCGCGACAAGGGATCGAGCACACCGGAGCCGATAGTGCTGGTGACCTGTCCCGCCAGCGCCACGATCAGCACCAGGACCCCCAGCTGATAAGGACCAAGGCCAGATGCGAACAGCACCAGGATTTCGCGGTTCTCCCGCATCCTGAGCAAGGTCATGTAACTCGCCATCAGAATGGCGACGGCCAGCGCCAGGTCGAAAATCTCGGTGGAGGTGCAGGCCAGCACCAACGCGATGCCCGACAGGTCCGCCTCATGGCGCACGGCATCGCGGAACACCCAGGTGAAATGCTCGGCCAGAAAAATCGCCTCGATCAGGATGATCACCGCCAGCGCCTGGCTGGCGATGCGATGAAAGAAGCCTCTGGAATATTTGCCGCGCAGAAAATGCGCCAACGTCACGCGCAAGGGCGTCACGCGAGAGACTTGGGGATCGCCGGCGATATCGGTAGCGCTCAAAGCCGGAATTCCTCGCCCAGATAGACCCGCCGCACATCCTGGTCGGCGATGATCTCGGCGACATCGCCTTCCGCCAGCACCCGGCCGCTTTCGATCACATAGGCGCGGTGCACGATGCCCAAAAGCTCGCGCGCCTTGTGGTCGGTGATCAAGACACCGATATCGCGTTCGGCCAGATGATGGATCATCCGGCCAATCTCCTCGGTGGCGTGAGGATCGACGCCCGCGAAAGGTTCATCCAGCATGGCGAAGCTAGGCTCGCAGGCGAGCGTGATGGCGATCTCGCATCGGCGGCGCTGGCCGCCCGACAAATCGCCCACCTTCTTGGCCCTGAGGTCTCCCAGCCGGAATTCCGCCAACAGATCGTCCATCTTCACTTTTTGGGCGGCTCCGTCAGCCAGCCGCGCTTCCAGCACCAGCCGGATATTCTGCTCCACCGTCAGGCCGCGCGGCACAAAGGGGGCTTGTGGCAGATAGGCGATACCGAAGCGGGCCCGGTCATAGAAAGGCATCGTGGTGACGTTATGACCGTCCAGGACGATGGCGCCGGCGTCAGGCCGGATCATGCCGGTCAGCATCTGGAATGTGGTGGTCTTGCCTGCGCCATTGGGGCCCAGCAGCCCGACCACTTCGCCCCGTTCCAGCTGCAGCGTCACCTCTTCGATCACCCGGCGTCCGGCGAAAGCCTTCACCAGATGCTGCGCTGAAAGCATGGCTTGCTCTTCGAATCTGAGGGCCGAATCTATGAGGCAGGACGGCCAGATAAGCAGCCCCCTGGAACCCCGACCGGCGGCTGTTTTTGCCTTTATAAGGATACTATGACGCAGGTTCTGGGCTGTACAAGCCAAGGCATGAAACCGCCGTGGACTGAACAAATGCTACCGAATGTTACTTCGGGATTGGCGCGAAACGGGGAAATATGCGAGTCCCATTAACCCATCAGCGGCGAATCAGTGGTTGTGATAGGCCCATGAATACGATTTTTAGGGCCTAGTAGAGACACTTACCGTGATGGCGAAGGTTGTGGCATACAGATTTCGCGTTATGCTTCGGTTCGCGGTCAAACGGCCGCGGGGAGCAGACGCCGAGCAGCATAATATCGAGGGGCAATGACGACTCATTCCGCGGCCGCTGAACAAACGGCGGTCCCTGCTGAAAATGAGCAGTCGAAGCGCAAAAGCGTCGTTGACGATTTTGCCGGCTATCGCGCTTTGCGTCGTCGCATCGAGGATATGCAGGCCGCCGGGCTGGAAAACCCTTTCTTTCAGCCGCGTGATGGCGTCAGCCACAGCGTCATCCGCCGCCATGAAAAGAGCCTGATCAGCTTTTCGGGCTATAACTATCTGGGCCTGAACGGTCATCCGGCTGTCATCGCCGCCGCCAAGAACGCCATCGACAAATACGGCACCTCCGCCTCGGCCAGCCGCATCGTGGCCGGCCAGATCGACCTGCATGGCGAGCTGGAGCGCAAGCTGGCCAACTTCCTCGGAACCGAGGATGCCCTGATCCTGATCAGCGGCTATCTCACCAATGTCAGCGTCATCTCTCACCTTCTGGCCCGGCCAGATGCGGTGATTTATGACAGCGGCGCCCATAACAGCATCATCACCGGCGCCCGCCTGTCCGGCGCGCGCACCTTCACCTATCCCAATGGCGGCTGGGACGGGCTGGACGAAATGCTGGACAAGGAACGCGCCGGCTTCCGCCGCGGCCTGATCGTGGCCGAAGGCGTCTATTCCATGGACGGCCAGATCCTGGACCTGAAACGGGCGGTGGAAACCAAGAAGCGTCACGACCTGCTGCTGATGGTGGACGAGGCGCACAGCTTCGGCATCGTGGGTCCGACCGGCCGCGGCGTGTGCGAGGCCGCCGGACTGCCCACCGACAGCATCGACGTCTATATGGGCACGCTTTCCAAGACCTTGGCCTCCAGCGGCGGCTATATCGCCGGCGACCGCGGCCTGATCGAATATATGCGCTATCTCTGCCCGGGCCTGGTGTTCAGCGTGGGCCTGGCGCCCGCCGATACCGCCGCGGCCATGGCGGCCCTCGACATCCTGGAGCGGGAACCGCACCGGCCCCGCCGCCTGCGCGAGCGCGCCCGCTTCTTCCGCCAGGTGGCGCGCGAGCACGGCCTGACCGTCTGCGGCGATGAGGAATCGCCCGTCGCCTCCCTGATCGTGGGCGACGACAAGCTGGCCGTGGCACTGTCGGCCGGCCTGTTGGCGCGCGGCATAGAGGTGCAGCCGATCGTGCGTCCGGCGGTTTCCGCAACCACGGCCCGGCTGCGCTTCTTCCTCACCGCCAATCATACCGAAGAGCAGATTCTGGAAACGGTGCCGGCGGTGGCCCAGCAACTGGAAAAGCTGCGCCGCGGCATCGAATAGCGCGTGCAGGGCATCCAAGGCCGCCCGCTCAGGGTTGCGCTGGTCACAAGCTCCTACAATTTCATTGCCGACGGCGTGGCGCTGACCCTGAACCGGCTGGTCGGCTGGCTGGAAACGCAAGACGTCACCGTCAAAGTGTTCGCGCCCACCGCCGGCACGCCGGCTTTCGCGCACCAGGGCGAGCTTGTTTCGGTACCGTCCTTTCCCCTGCCCGGCCGTCCGGAATACCGGCTGGCCTTGGGCATGGGCGGTGACGCCAAACAGCAGCTGCTGGATTTCCAGCCCGACCTGATCCACATCGCGGTGCCCGACCTTTTGGGTCTGGCGGCGCTGAAACTGGCGCGCAAGCACGGCATTCCCGCCGTGGCCAGCTATCACACCCGTTATGAAACCTATCTGCGGCACTACTGGTACATGGCGTGGCTGGAAAGACCGCTGAAGCGCTATCTGCGCTGGTTCTACGGCCAATGCCGCGAGGTCTATGTGCCGTCAGAGTCCGTGCGCGAGGCGTTGCTGGCCGACGGCCTGAAAGACAATTTCAAACCCTGGCCGCGCGGCATCGATACCGCGCGCTTTGATCCGGCCAAACGCAGCGCCGCCTGGCGCGCGCGCCATGGCATCGGCGCCGGCGAGACGGTGGTGCTGCATGTCTCGCGCCTGGTGCGGGAGAAAAGACTGGATACTCTGACCGCCGCGTTGAACGGCATCACTACGTCGCATCGGGCCGTGATCGTGGGCGACGGACCCGACCGCGGCTTTGCCGAGCGCGCCTTGCCGCATGCCATTTTCACGGGCTTCCTGAACGGGGAAGAGCTGGCGGCCGCCTATGCCTCGTCCGACCTCTTCGTCTTTCCCAGCGACAGCGAAAGCTTCGGCAATGTCACCCTGGAAGCGATGGCGTCGGGCCTTCCTTGTGTCTGCGCCGATGCCACCGGCAGCCGCTCGCTGGTGGTGTTTGGCGAGACCGGATATCTGGCGCCGGCGGACGATGCGGGCGCCTTTGCCGGCTTCCTGACCACTCTGGTCAACGATGCGGGGCTTCGCCATCGCATGGGCGCGGCGGCTCGGGCGCGCGCCCTCACCTTTTCCTGGGACGAGACCATGACACGGATGCTCTGCTATTATCGCGAGCTTCTGGGAGCGGTTTCGTGAAAATCGTTGATGTGTGCGAGTTTTATTCGCCGACGGGTGGCGGCGTGCGCCGTTACATCAACCAGAAGCTCGAGCTGGCGGCGCGTTTCGGCCATCAGTTGACCGTGATCGCGCCGGGCGCGGAAACCCGCATGGAAAAAGCCCATGGCGGCGCCATCGCCTGGATCAAGAGCCCGCACCTGCCTTTCGACCGCAATTACCGGATGTTCTGGAACGCCAGCCAGGTGTGGAAGGCGCTGGACGCGCTGCAGCCCGATCTTGTGGAAGGCTCCTCACCCTGGCGCGGCGGCTGGCTGGCGGCGCGCTGGCCCGGCAAGGCGGTGAAAGTCTTCTTCATGCATGCCGATCCGGTGGCGGTCTATCCCCAGACCTTCCTGGGCGGCCTGTTGGGGCCGGAGCGGGTGGACCGGCTGTTCGGCTTTTTCTGGCGATATCTCAATCGCCTCAACAGCAATTACGACGCGGCTATTGTCACCAATCCGGCGCTCAAGGACCGTTTTGCCGGTTTCGGCCTGGAAAATATCCAGGTGGCGCCCTTCGGCGTGGAGCGCAGCAAATTCTCGCCCGCCTTTCGCGACCTGACGGCCCGGCGCGAGATGCTGGCGACCTGCGGCCTTCCCAACGACGCAGCGCTGCTGATCGCGGTGGGGCGCCATCATCCCGAGAAGCGGCTGCGCACCATCATCCAGGCGGTGACGCGGGCGCAGCGCTCGCGCCAGATCGGGCTTTACATCGCCGGCGACGGCTTCCTGCGTGCCTCGGTCGAACGCTGGGCACTGAACGGACGCAATGTCTATGTCGCGGGCCAGATCAATGACGCGGACCAGTTGGCCACGGTGATGGCAAGCGCCGATGCGCTGATCCATGGCTCGGCCGCGGAAACCTTCGGCCTGGTGCTGGCCGAGGCGCTCTGTTCCGGCACGCCGCTGGTGATCCCCGATGCCGGCGCCAGCGCCACCTTTGCCGGTCCCGGTTATGCCGAGACCTACCGCGCCGGCGATGCGGCGGACGGGGCGGATGCAATACTGCGGCTTCTATCCGGCGATCGCGCGGCGCAATCCAAAGCGGCGCTGGCCGCGGCGGACGCGCATGTCTTCACCGTGGAACAGCATTTCGCCAGGCTGTTCGAAATCTATGAACGGATCGTGACCGACCGCTCGACGCGATAGAGCGTGTACCAATAAAGCGGCAGCAGCTTCAGGAAGCCGTGGCGCGCCGCAAAAGCGGTGTAGCCGGCGATATAATCCGCGCCAGCCTGGCCATAGCCAAAACGCGCCAGCGGAAATTCGGAATATAGCAAGGTGGCGTGCGCATCCGGCGGCAGCGGTGGCGGCACGGGTTTGTCGCAGATCAGATAGACCGAACCATGACTCAGCAGGGATGGGAGCTGCGCGGCATCGAGCCTTTTGGACGAAAAAACGGCGGTCCGATAGAGCGGATAGGACTGGAATGGTGCGCCCAGGCTGTACACGGTGTACGGCGCATGGTGATAGAGATATTTCGCCATCGGCATGTGCGGCCGCACGCCGAACGGATAGAGCGCAAAATAAATCATTGCCGCAACGGAAATGGCGGTGACGGCTTTCGCTGCCAGGCTCTTTCGCCAGCGCCATAGCCGCCCGAATGTCTCATGCCAGCGCGGCAGGCGTGGCGAAAAACCCAGCACCGGAAAGGCCGTGGCCAGGATCGCCAGCGGAAACAGAAAGCGCGCCTCCTTGTGCGCGATCAGCAGATGCGCCAGCACGAATGGCAAACTCGCCCAGGTCACGGCGTGGCGGGCGTTGCGCAGCCACATCGCTACCATGCCGGCCATCAGCACCAGGGTTATGGCAAAGAAGATTTGCGCCGGCAGCAGATAGAGATAAGCAAAGACCGGCTCGCGGCCGAACTGGTGCGCGGCCACGCCCTGCACCAGATTGATGTCGACATAGCCCAGCGGCGGAAACACCCAGGCGCCATAACCCCAATGGTCGGCAACCGCCCCGATCAGCACAGCCACAAAACCGCCGCCGAGAAACGCCGCCAGCCCGACGATACGAACGCGCGCCATCATCGCCAGCCAGGCAAACAGACCAAAGCCCATCAGGCCGGTCTGGTATCGGGATTCGAAGGCCAGGCCACACAACAATCCCGCCAGCGCCAGACGTGGGGAGGTCTTTGTGCCGAGTGCCACGGCCAATCCCAAGGCAAAAAACGCCGCCGAAAATGTCTCCGACGACGTGCGCACGAACAGATAGGGCAGGAAACCGAACAGCGGCAGATAGCGCACAAAGGCCCGTTTCTCGCCCTCTCCTTCGATGGTCGCCAACACCGCGCGGGCAAACGCCGCCAGCGCTGCCAGCGAAAACAGACCGGTCAGCAGCCGCAGCACAAAGACGATGGTGAACATGTCCGCCATGCCCAGCGCCCGCAGCGGCGCGGCGATCAGGAAATAGACCAGCGGCTGAAACCAGGGCCGGATGTGGGCGGCGAATTCCCAGGGCAGTTCGGAAGCTGGCGTAATGCCCAGCTTGAGCCCCATGAACTCCAGCACTTGATAGTGCTCGTCGGGGAAATAGAAAGTGTTGCTGAACCAGGCGGTGACGATCGTCACGCCGGCCAAGAGCAACAGGCTGCGGCGAAGCTCCCTATCCATCGGCCAACCTGTCGAACCAGTCGAGATAAGCCCTCGCGCAAGCGCGTGGCTCGAAAGGCGCGGCCAAAGCCTTCAGCTTTTCCGGCGCCGCAGGCTGCGCCAGGACTTCCATGACCGCCGCGGCCAATTGTGTGGGATGGCGCGAGGCCACGATACGGCCGGCCTCCGGCGCCGCGATCAGATCGTGGAGCAGGAAGGAACAGTCGGTGCTGACCACCGGCAATCCTTGCGCCAAAGCTTCCACTGCCACCGCCGGGCCACCCTCATAATGCGAGGTGATCAGCAACATATCTGCATCGGCCAGATAAGGCTCGATCGCTTCGACATGACCCTGGAGCGTGACGCGATCCTGAAGGCCCAGCGCCTGGACGCGCTGCTCCACAGCAGGCCGCAGGCCGCCCTCGCCCAGCATGGTCAGGTGCAAGCTTTTGGTGGCGGCGATGACATCCAGCGCCAGCAGCGGATCTTTCTGCCGCTCCAGCCGGCCGATCCAGAGTATGCGCTGGCCGGTTCGCGAACGGGCCGGCACCGGTTGGATATAGACCGGATCATGCAGCGCCACGACGTTGCGGCCAGGCAGCATCTTCTGCAACTGCTGCCGTAGCCCCTGGTTCATGGCGGCAAATCCGGTGACGCCGCGGGTGAGCCAACGGAAAATGCCGCCCGCCAACGGCAAATTCGGCACCGGCGGATTGGAGATCTTGAACGCGATCGGTGCCCGTGTCGCGGCCCGCAGTCCGTTGGCCAGAGCCGCGTGAAAATTGCCGGGCAGGAAAATAATGTCTGGCTGCAAACTGTCCAGCCGCCGCGCCATGGCGCGCGCCAGACGAAACCGGGAGAACAAACCCCGCCGCACCGGCGGATCGAGCGCCACAACGCACACGCGCGGGTCCACGTCTTCCCGCAGGCCGCCTCCGGTGCTGCCGCACAGAATAGTGACGTCACGTCCGGCGTCCGTCCAGGCGCGCGCCAGGCCCAGCGCGATCCGCTCCGTGCCGCCGCGGTGGAAATCGTGCAGGCAGATCAGGATGCGCCGCGCCGTCATCGGTCGCGCTCGAATATCCAGATGGTCTCATCCAAGCTGTCATGGATATGAACCACCGGCCACAGCCCTCGATAGGGAGCGGCATGGGCCAGACGATAGTTCAGCCTCTCGCTGACCAGGGCGGTGAAATAGAGATGGGCATCGCTATTGGCGAAGTCGGCCCGCTGCAGCGGAGAATAGATGCGCCCCGCGCCCAGCGGCACGCCTGCGCGCAGGTAGCGCCGCGCCCAGGCCAGGCTCAGCACAATGAACCGGGATTGGCGGGGCGCGAGGAACGGCTCCTGCCGCTCGGTCACGCCTGGCAAGGGATTGCGCAAACGCAGATCCGTCTGTCCGATCCGGGTCACCAGCGCTTGCTGCGGAAAGCGCGGTAGAAAACAGTTCTGGCCATAGGTCTCGATCGTGTCGCCGGGCTTCATATGCGCGGCAAGCCAGGCCTCAGCGTCGTAGCGGGGATCCAGCAGCAGGGCCGCATTGACCGCGACACACCAGTGCAGAGCCAGCAAACCCGTCACCGCCAGCAGCGCGCGGCCTGCGAGCCTCAGCCGGTCCTGCGCCGCAAAAGCCAGCGTGTCCGCCGCGATGCCAATATAGAAGCATGCGAGCAGCCCTTGCGGCAGCAGGAATCGGTCATCGCTGCGCAGTGCCGCGAAATTGAAGCAAAGGGCGAAAGAGATGGCTGCCAGCAGGGGCAGCACTCCGGCCAGCCGCTGCACCCCCTTTGTACGATAGAAATGCAGCCCAAAGCCGGCCGCCGCCAGCGCCATAGGCAAGAGGCCATAGCCCCGCGCGAAATAGCCCAACATATCGTCAAGCAGCGCGAGCCAGCCGCTGGGGCCCCGCACATATTCCGCATAGTCGCGGCTGGCAGGCCCGGCAAGAAAAGCAATGCGCCGGACAAAACCGCTGGCATTGGTAAGCGCGCCATCCACCAGCAGGAGCAGCAACAGAGCGACAATGGCAGCAGGCAGCAACACCTTCATCACCTGCCCCGCATTCGCGCGCGGCCAGCGGTCCAAAGCGAACCACAACAGCAGAAACAGCGGCAGGCTGAGCAGGAACAGCGCATAGGCCTGATCCTTGGTTGCGACGGCCGCCGCGGCGAACAGCGCCGCCAGCCAGAAACGGCCCGGCGCCTGCTCCATCACCGCCCGCATGCACCACAGCAGCGACAGCAAGCCCCAGAACAGGTAGGGCACATCCAGATTGCTGACCTGCCCATAGTAAGTGAGCGCGAAATTCAGCGCACAGGCGCCCGCGGCGAACAGGCCAGCGCGGCGGCCGGCGACCAATCGCGCCATCTCCCCGATGGTCCAGATAATGCCCAGCGACATCGCCAGACTGAACAGCCGGCCTACCACAGCGAAATATGTCATGTACTGCGGCTGGGTGATGGTCGCGATGACGTCATGCTGGGAAAGCGAGGGCGCATGCGCCAGCGCCCACGCCGCCACCGGCAAGGACGGCAAAGCCAGCAGCAGCGCGTGCAACGGCGGATAGGTGAAATAGGCGCCCGGCTTCCAGGTCAGCGCCAGGGCGGTGAGAAAATTGCGCGGCGCAAAGCCGTCATCGTCCCAGCCATCGGCCGCGGGCAAGCCCCAAGCCAGTCCCGCCAGCCTGAGGCCCGCCGCCAGCATCAGAATCCAGAACATCGGTGAGCGCAGCAGCCGGCTCATCGCGCCCGCCATTCGCCGCGCGCCAGCAGCCAGGTAATGGTCGCCACGCTGGCAGCCAACACCAGATCGGCGGCCGCCAGGATCACCAGCACGGTGGCGACCGGTGTCAGCGCGATCTTGGCGAGGCCGGCGGTGGCGATGCCGGCGCCGACGAAGATCAGGTCCTTGTTGGGCACCAGCGGCAGGCGCGTCACCACCAGCCGCAAGGTGACGAATTGCAGCGAGGCGATGGCGGACGGCAGCGCGCCGGACAGTTCCCATAGCCCGAACTCAACCGCCAGCACCGTGGCGGCGCGCGAAAAATGGATGGCGAAGGTGGTGGCGATCTGGCGACGGCTGAGCGCGGTCAGCTTGCGATGGCCGAGCACCAGAATGGCGGACAGGATCAGCGGCACCGTGCCCGCCAGCACATAGAGCGCGACATGGGCGCCCATCACCGCCGGTACGTGCAAGCCGCCGCTGGCCAGCAGCAGCAGCAACAGCAGATAGACCATGGCAAGCCCCGCACCGCCCGACAGGATGTTGGAATCCTTGATCGCGTGCACCAGCAGGCTGCGCGAAACATTGAGATGCCGCTTGGCCCAGAGAAAGAAAAAAGCCTCGCCGGAATAATCCAGCATGAAACTGTTCATCAGCCGCTTGCGCAGGATCACCGCCAGCGGCGGGCGATTCGCACCCCATAGATTGCGATAGACCAGATAGTCGCCCAGGGGCTGAAGGAAGAATTGCATGACAAGCAGCAGATAAAAGCCTGGGTTGGCAGGGCGCGCCTCCCAGATCTGCCGCCAGCCCAACTGGGTCAGCCGGTGTCCGATCACCGCCAGCAACAGCAGCGGAATGCCCCATTGCAACAGAAGCAAACTGAGGCGGCCGACAAGACTGGCCTTCAGCCGCGACAACAGGCCCGCTTCGGGCGCGACATCGGGGGCATTCATGAACGGGCCAGAACCCAATGCAGGATAAAGCGCGGCAGCAGATTGGTCGCCGCCCGCAGGATCTGGAACTGCCATGGCACCACGATAGTGGCGTCCCCGCGGGCGACGTGACGGCTGATAATGCGGGCCGCGGCGTCGGCGCCTATCAGAAACGGCCTGGGCTGTGTCAGCTGTTGGCTCATGGGCGTATCGATGAAGCCCGGCGAGACCAGGGTGACCTTCACATGGTGTTTGGTCAGCCTTAGACGCAAGGCCTCAGCGAACATGCGAAGACCTGCCTTGGTTGCGGCATAGGTCGGCGCCATCGGCAGGGGATAGGATTCCGAGATCGAGCCGATCAGCACGATCTGGCCGCCGCCACGCCTGGCCATGGCTTCGGCGATCAGATGCGCGCCCACCACCGGCGCCACGAAATTGACCTCGGCGATCGCGCGCGCAACCTCTGGACCTTCCGTCACCGCATCGTCGGGCGCGGTGCCACCAAGCCCGGCATTGAAGACGGCCAGATCGATTGGCGTGGCGGCATCGGCTGCCGCCAGCCTGGGCACAAAGCCGGCGCTGTCGCTGAGATCGAATATCTCGGCACGGGTTTCGGCTCCGCGCGCGCGGCATTCTTCCGCCACCTCTTCCAGGCGCGCGGCATTGCGGCCCCATAACAGAAGTGTAACGCCGGAACGCGCCTGGGCCCGCGCCAGGGCCGCGCCGATGCCGCTGGAGGCGCCTGTAATCAGGATGGTCTTTTGCCCCATGCGCATCCGCTAACCGCCGCCCCAATGCGGCAAATGCTTCCTACCAAATCGGGCGATGCGAGGCTATGGTTCCGCGCCTTTCATCAAAGGAATCCGGGCCTTGAGCGCAGCTGTGGAAATTGTCCCGGTACGAAGCAAAGCCGATTGGCATGCCTTCCACCACCTGCCCTATCGCATTTATGCCGACGATCCCAACTGGGTGGCGCCGCTGCTTCTGGAACGCCGTTTCCACTTCGACCCCAAGCACAATCCCTATTTCCAGCACGCCAAGGCCGAGTTCTTCATCGCCCGGCGGGGCGGCGAAGTGGTCGGGCGCATCACCGCCCAAGTGGACCGGCTGCATCAGGAGCGTTATCGCGACGCCTCCGGCCATTTCGGCTTTATCGAGGCGATTGACGACCAGGACGTGTTCAACGCGCTGCTGAAGGCCGCGGAGGACTGGCTGCGCGCCCAGGGCATGCAGCGCGCCATCGGGCCAGTGGGTTTTTCCCTGTGGGACCAGCCGGGCCTCTTGGTCGACGGTTTCGACACCCCGCCCTATGTGATGATGAACCATCACCGCCCCTATTATGCCGATCGCATCACCGCTGCCGGCTACGCCAAGGCCGAGGATCTGATCGCCTACGCCTACGACCCAAAGGCCTCGACGCAGACCTGGGAGAAACTGATGGCGCGCGCCCTGCGGGGCGGCGACGTCACCTTGCGCAATATCCGTATGGACAAGGCGCATTTCCGGGGCGAAGTGGCGATGCTGCTGGACATCATCAATGACGCCTGGTCCGACAATTGGGGCTATGTGCCCATGACCAAGGCTGAGATCGACGATCTCGCCGGCGTTCTCAAACTTCTGCTGCGGCCGGGCGATGTCGCCATCGCCGAATACAAAGGCGAGCCGGCCGCCTTCACCGCCATCTTCCCCAATCTCAATGAAGCCATTCGCGACATGAAGGGACGGCTGTTCCCCTTCAACTGGATCAAGCTCATCTGGCGCATGAAGGTGAAGCGGCCGAAAACCGCGCGCATGCCGATGATGGGCGTGCGCAAGGCGCTGCAAGCCTCCCCTATCGGCGCGGCCTTGGCCCTGTCGGTGATGCATTCGGTCCGGGATTTCAATTTCTCGCTGGGCGTCACCAGCAGCGAGCTGTCCTGGATCCTGGAACGCAACGCCAGAGTCCGCCATGTGATCGAGATGGTGGGCGGCGTGCCCTACAAGACCTACCGGGTCTACGAACGGCCGATCTAGAAACTTTCCGGATCGAAGCCGTGAATCCGGCAGACCCGCTTGGCCAGCTTGCGGAACTTCGGATTGTGGTGGCCGCGCGCGGTTCCGGTTTCGTCCTGATAGAGATGGATCATCTCATGCGCCATGGTGGAGAGCAGCACGTCGGTGGTTTTCACCAAGCCGGCGGAGATCGCGATCTCGCTGAAATCATCGCCGTCAGCGCGCTTGTGCCGGCCACGGAAATGACCGAAGCGGTCCTTGGCGCCCATCACGCGAAAGCTGACATGGTCGGCGTGCGGCAGGCTCCAACTGCAAAAAGGCGGGCTGACGCGCAGATATTCATACGCGCCTTCGAGCATTTCGGGAGTGAGGGTCAGCCCTGCCATGACACCGCTAAAGTAGGCGCAAAAGCATAACGCGCAAGCCCGGGAAAGACGCGCGGCGGGGCGTCGCGGGGGTCGAAAAAAGCCCGATTTTACAGGGTTTTTCCGGGCAATCCGTGTACGGAAACAAACGTTATAATCCAGTCACATAGCGGGTCCGCGCGGAGCGTGAAATTCCTCGAAAAACGGAGAGCGACGCGAGCCGTCACCGTCGCCCTGATCAAGCATTTGGGCCATGCCGTGCCGCTGGCCGAAGCGCTGGTAGAAGCACCTGCACACTGCCGGCTCTGGACGCCATCAAGGCGATTGCCGCCAAAGTCCCACACGCTGCGGTGGGTACCGGAACCGTGGTTAACGCCGGGCGGTTCGGGGGCCGCCGGGAGGCCGCCAGCTTTGCCTTGGGTCCAGCCCTGCCCGGACGATGGGCCAGGTCGGCCACCGGCGCGACCCCGAAAACCGAGGATTTCCGCCCAATTTCCGCCAAATGAAGCCGCCGCTTTTGGCTACCGGGTGCAGGGCCCCTCGGTTATAAGGGCGCCGCAAAAACGGGCCGAGCCGGCCCTCTTTCGGGGACCACTTAATGACTCACGATCGTATGGCGGTACTGCAGGCAATGGTGAGCCAGGGCGTGATCCCTGTCTTTTTCCATCCCGACACCGAGGTCTGCCTCAAGGTGATCCAGGCCTGCGCCAATGGCGGCGCAAAGTGCATCGAATTCACCAACCGCGGCGACTTCGCGGCCCAGACCTTCCTGGACGTCGCGCGCCATTTCGCCAAGGCCGATCCCAGCGTCATCATGGGCGTGGGTTCGGTGGTGGATGCGCCGACCGCGGGTCTGTTCATCGCCAATGGCGCCAAGTTCGTGGTCGGGCCGATCCTGAACGCCGATGTGGCCAAGGTCTGCAACCGCCGCAAGATTCCCTACAGCCCCGGCTGCGGCTCGGCCTCGGAAATCTCCGCCGCCGAGGAACTGGGCTGCGAGATCGTCAAGGTGTTTCCGGGTTCCAGCGTTGGCGGTCCCGAATTCGTCAAGAATGTGCTGGGTCCCATGCCCTGGACCCGCATCATGCCCACCGGCGGCGTCGATACCTCGGAAGAATCGCTGAAGAAATGGTTCGGCGCCGGCATCGTCGCCTGCGGCATCGGCTCGAACCTGATCACCAAGGAACTGCTGGCGGCCAAGGATTATGCCGGCATCGAAAAGAAAGTCGCCGAGACCATCGCACTTATTAAGAAGATTCGGTCAAGCGCATCTGGGGGAAAGTAAGCCATGAGCGAGATTCTGAAGATCCGTCCCGCCTCCGATGTGAAATGGGACTGCGTCTCCTTCGGCGAGGTGATGCTGCGCTTCGATCCCGGTTTCGGCCGCGTGCGCACCGCCCGCCAGTTCCAGGTCTGGGAAGGCGGCGGCGAATACAATGTCGCCCGCGCCATGCGCAAATGCTGGGGCAAGCGCTCCAGCGTCGTCACCGCCCTGCCCAAGAACGATCTGGGCTGGCTGGTGGAGGATTTCATCTGCCAGGGCGGCGTCGACACCTCGCACATCATCTGGCGCGATTTCGACGGCCTGGGCCGCAACACCCGCGTCGGGCTCAACTTCACCGAAAAGGGTTTCGGCATTCGCGCCGCTTTGGGCTGCTCGGACCGCGGCCACAGCGCCGCCTCGCAGATCAAGCCGGGCGAAGTGAACTGGGAAAAGCTGTTCGGCGAGGAAGGCGTGCGCTGGTTCCATACCGGCGGCATCTTCGCGGCGCTCGCCCCCAATACCTCCGAAGCGGTGATCGAGGCGGTGGAAGCAGCGCGCAAGTACGGCACTGTGGTTTCCTATGACCTGAATTACCGCGCCAGCCTGTGGAAGAGCCAGGGCGGCAAGGAAGGGGCGCAGAAGATCAACCGCCACATCGCCAAATATGTCGATGTCATGATCGGCAATGAGGAAGACTTCACGGCGTGCCTGGGCTTTGAAGTCGAGGGCCTGGACGAGCATATCTCGGCCATCGATCCGGCGAATTTCAAGAAGATGATCGCCACCGCGGTCAAGCAGTTCCCCAACTTCAAGGTCGCCGCCACCACCTTGCGCAATGCCAAGACCGCCAGCGTCAATGACTGGTCCGCCATTCTTTATGCGGGCGGGGAATTCTACCAGTCGATGATGCGCGAGAATCTGGAGATCTATGATCGGGTCGGCGGCGGCGACGGCTTTGCCAGCGGCCTGGCCTATGGCTTCCTGGAAAACAAAGGACCGCAGGCGGCGGTGGAATATGGCGCGGCGCATGGCGCGCTGGCCATGACCACACCCGGCGATACTTCCATGGTCAATGTCGCGGAAGTTGAAGCGGTGATGAAGGGCAAGGGCGCCAGAGTAATTCGTTAGACGGGCTATTCATTAGCCTATCCAACCAAACTCACCATGGCCGGCCTCTGAGCCGGCCATCCAACTTGCTACTTTGTGGATGCAAAGTTGGATGGGCGGGTCTGGGCCCGCCCATGGTGAGTGTAAGATAATCTTTTCAGATCAGCGCCTGACGTACTTCAGCACGCGCTTCTGCCCAACTTCGGCGACATAGACCGCGCCCTTGCCGTCGGCCCAGATGCCTTCGCCACCGCTGGTGGAGCTCGATTCCGCGTCCGCCACGTCGTCAGGGATGAAGTCGGTCACCACGCCGTCTTTCACGCTGCCGATGCGCACGCCGCGCTTGAAACCTGGGTTATGGCCATAGCCCTCCTTGTTCTTGGACTCGGAGTCGCTGGCATAAAGGATGTCGTTGCGGTCGATAACGATGCCGCTGGGCCGGCCAAACTGGGTGAACTGGCTCAAGAACTTGCCGTCCTGGGTGAAGACCTGGATGCGGTTATTGTCGCGATCGCCGACATAAAGATTGCCTTTGGAATCCATCGCCAAGCAATGCGGCATGCCAAGCTGCCCGGGCCCCGTGCCTGATGTGCCCCACTGTTTGATGAACTTGCCGTTCGCATCGAACTTGATGATGCGGGGATGACCCTTCAGATCGCGGGTATGGTTCTCGGCGACAAAGAGGCTGCCGTCAGGCGCCACCAGGACCGCATTGGGCTCTTTGAACAGGTTCGGGCCGCTGCCGGCGACGCCGGGCTTGCCCATGGTGCGCAAGAGCTTGCCGCTGGTGTCGAACTCCAGCACGACCTGCCCTTGCGTCTTGCTGCCTGTACCGTCGGTCGGAACATTGTCGGCAACCCACAGGTGATCCTGCTTGTCGATGAAGAGGTCGTGCGCGAACTGGAGCAGGCCGGCGCCGAACGCCTTGACGAAATTGCCATTGGCGTCGAACTCCATCACCGGATCGAGCTTGCTGCCCACGCAGCTGTTGGCGGCGCAACGGTCCACCACCCAGATATGGCCCTTGCTGTCGCCGAACACCGCGCTGGACGAACCCATCTGGCGGCCCGGCGGCATTTTGAAAAAGCCAGGAACTTCCTTGTAGCGATTGGTGGTGGGGTTGGGGGCCGCCTTGGGCTGATCGGCAGGTTGAGCCAGCGCCGCCAACGGCGCGGCCAGAAACAGGACAAGAGCGGCAGACTTGATCATGGTCACTGGTATCCCCTTTTTGAGCCACGATAGCAGCATGCCGGGTGATTCCCGGAAGCGAGATTTTTTGTACTGTTCGGATCATAAAGACACAGAACAAGTCTGTTTTGCCTTCGTTGTTGCGACAGGGTCGCAACTGTCGGTAGCTTTAAAGCCGAAAGCTGGAAAAGCCTTGCACTTGCGAAATGGAGTCCTTCTAATCCCTGCCAACCGCGAAATCCCCTGCTCGGGGCGTGTTTTTTCCGGAAAGGAAATACAATGAAGATCAATCCCGCCAAGTGCGTCGCCTGTGGCAACTGCACTTACGTCTGCCCGATGGGCGCCATCTATGTCGATCCGGAGCTGAAGCGGGCCACCATCAACCGCGACGAATGCGTGGAATGCTATGCCTGCTACAACGGCCTTTCCAAGGAAGTGCTGCCGCCCAGCACGGTGCGCTTTGTCCGCCGCACCTTGGCCAATTTCCGCGTCCGCTTCGAGCCGGAGCCCGACGTGTGTCCCACCACCGCCTTCGAGCCGGACCAGCTAGAATGGCCGCGCGTGGTGCGCCGCGCCTTTTCCGATCCGCGCGTGCCCCATGAATCCACCGGTATTTCGGGCCGGGGCACCGAGGAAGTGAAGACCAACGACGTTACCGACCGCGTCGGCATCGGCCAGGTCGGCTTCACCATCGAACTGGGCCGCCCGGGCATCGGCGCCCGCTTCCGCGACTTCCAGGAGATGAGTCGAGCGCTGGCCAAGGCGGGCGTCTCCTTCGAGAAGAACAATCCCATCACCACCCTGATGACCGACGTCGCCACCGGCGATATCCGTGCCGACATTCTGAACGAAAAGGTGATGAGCGCCATCATCGAGATCAAGGTCGAGGTGGCGCGCACCGAAGAGATCATCCGCATCATCTGGGAGGTCGAAAAGCGCATCAACACCCAGGTCGTGATCGGCGTGGGCGTGCGCTGCGACGAGAATGGCGAAGAGACCATCGTGCTGCCGATCCTGCAGAAGCTGGGCTATGACCCGCAGCGCGCCAAGACCAATATCGGGCTCGGCCGCAAGGTGATCCGTGATTTGACCAACGCCGCTCCGATTGCGGCGCCGAAAGAAATGGTGAGCGCATGACCAATACCCTGCACCGCTACGGCAAGGCCGAAAGCTTTGTCGACGACTACATCGTCTTTTCGCTGCCGGCCAAGAGCAAGGCGGCGGGCCAGAGCGGTGACGCGCTGGCGGCCCAGAAGCGCTTCATGCAGATCGCGGCGGAATACAGCCCCTGCAGCCTGGGTGACGCGCTGCATGGCGGCTCGCTGCGGCCGACCAAGAGCAAGAGCATCTTCGGCCACTGGGGCAAGCGCAACAAGCCGAACTTCAAGAAGGTTCTGGCGGGCATGACCAAGGCCGGCACCATGGCCGCGGTATTCGACAAGCGCGAAAATGCCGAAGCCTTCGTCAAGCGCATCAAGGAAGAACAGCTCGGCCTGTCGGTGAACATCTCCTCCTCCATCGACAATGCCAAGAATGCCTGCAAGTTCGCCGGCATTCCGCGCCACTCGATCGCCTATTCGCTGGGCTTCGAGAAGGTGGGCGACAACACGCCCGGCAAGCAGGCCATCATGCTGTCGACGATGTGCGGCCACGGCATGCTGTCCATCAACCTGGCCCAGAAGATGATGAGCTTCGTCAAGGAAAACCGCCGAACGCCCAAGGAGGCGGCCGAAACCATGGCCCGTTTCTGCTCCTGCGGCATCTTCAACACCACACGCGCGCGCCGCATCCTGGAAGATGTGCGGGTCGGGGTGAAGTAATTCTCACCTGACGATCGGAAATGAAAAGCCCGCCGGTTTCCCGGCGGGCTTTTTCTATGCCTTACGACCGAATAAATTTTCCGCCACTGCTCAGGTGATTCAGCCGCAGATAAAACCATCGAGCGCATTGTCGTCGCGCTGGCGCAATTCACAAATCAAGTTGCCGCCGGAGAATTCGACGTCATAGACACTGTAGGGACGCTCACCGGTGTGGGTCTTCTCGCCAAGATAGATCATGGCCTGTATCGCACCCAATGGGCGCAACTCGTCCGGCGTCGGAAATCTCATGATTTGAGCCTGCGTGTCGACAGGCTCTGTCGGCGCGCCTTGTGTCATTTGCCGGAACAACCGTGCAAGCAAGCCCGATTTTCCACCCCTGTCGGGCGCATTTGTGGACAAAGACAATTTTTCGCCCACGGATTTGAACGGGGCATCGGATGATATGCCAAGCCGTTCGAAAAAGAACGTTCCATCAAAACTCGAGACGGAACGAAGCGCGCCGGCTATTCCAAGACGTTTGAATGCCGATCCCCAAATCAGGCGGATAGCGCCTCTATCTATGGAAACAGATCCCCGATCGATAAGCTTGCCGCTCAGGTGTAGTCCCGGGCAATGGATCGTGAGCGCGGCACGAATTTCTTCAACGCGGCAGAACGCATCTATCGCCGGACCCCATTCGGTCTTGCCGATAGCGGCCCGCTGGAACCATTGCGGCATCGTGATTTTCCACACGCCGGCCAAGCTGTTGCTGCTCACGATCACGGTTTCGGTCGGCAGGTTCGTGTCCGCGGCCGTGGCGGGAATAGCAGAGGCCGTAAGCAATGCCGCGACCATAAGTTGGATTCCCGCTTTCGCGGGAATGACGGGAATGCCAACCGTTGTCACGGAATTTTCGCCGCTTCCGCTTCCTTGACGATCCGCGCCGCATCATCCGGCAGCATATAGCGCTGCGCCACCTTTCCAGCACAGTGGGATCCGAAGCTTGGAATTCACGTGACTTGAAGTCGCG
>JADMIO011227098.1_pt1 | contig 95987 bp, 62 predicted proteins | sample 8958161 | NCBI WGS metagenome assembly JADMIO01 (sample SAMN16585339, study PRJNA669376) | soil metagenome | isolation source: Crop rotation soil | place: USA: Cullars Rotation, Alabama | collected 2011
GGCCGGCCCGCCCGCCGTAGCCGCGCGCCAGCCCGGCGCCCGCAATGTAAAGCTCCCCGCTCACGCCGACCGGCACCGGCGCAAGACCAGCGTCGAGGACGTAGAGCCGCGCGTTATCGATCGGACGGCCGATCGGGACGTTCGCGGCAAGTCCATCGGCTGCCACGCAGCGGTGCGCGCTCGACCACACGCTGCACTCGGTCGGCCCGTATTCGTTGATCAGCGGCACCTCGGGCAACAACTCGCGGTGGCGGTTCACCAGCGCCGGCGGGCACGCCTCGCCCGCTACGATCACGCTCCGCAGCGCCTGCCGTGCCGGCGCGCCGATCCGTTCCAGCAGCGCGCTGTAGAGCGACGGCACCGCCAGGAAGCAGTCGACGCCTTGGATCTCGATCGCCGAAACCGCGGCCTCCACCGACAGCTCGGCCGGCAGCACCAGCGTGCCGCCGCCGAGCAGGCTGAAAAAAATGCCGGCAATCGAGCTGTCGAAGGCGATCGATGACAGCAGCAAAAACCGCGGCTGCGGCAGCGCGCCGTAGAACCACGACCGCGCCGCATTGGAATGCACCAGCCCGCCGTGTTCGACCACCACGCCCTTGGGGGGGCCGGTCGAGCCCGAGGTGTAGATCACGTAGGCGGCCTGCCGCGGATCGAGCCCCAGGGCGGGCGCCGACGCCGGCGCCCGCGCGATCGCGGGCCAGTCGGTGTCGAGGCAGACCAGCGCCCGCGCCGCCCCCGGGCCGGCCGCCGCCGCCGGCAGCCGATCCAGCAGCGCGCGCTCGCTGACCAGCACGCCGGCGCGGCTGTCGTCGAGCATGAACGCCAGCCGTTCGGCCGGATAGGCCGGATCGAGCGGCAGGTAGGCGGCGCCGGCCTTGAGGATGCCCAGGAGGCCAATGAGCAGCGCCGGCGTGCGCTCCACGCACAGCCCGACCACGCTCTCGGGTCCGACCCCGAGGTCGCGCAGGTGATGCGCCAGCTGGCTCGAGCGCGCCGCAAGCTCGCCGTAGCTCAAGGACCGGTCGCCGGCGAGCACCGCGACCGCGTCCGGCGTCGCGGCCGCCTGCGCGGCAAACCGCTCCGGCAGCAGCGCCGCCCTGGCCGGCCGCGCGGTCGCGTTCCACTCCACCAACAGCTGCCGCCGCTCCGAACCCGACAACAGCTCCAGGCCGCCGACCGGCCGCTGAAGATCGACAAAATCGTCCAACAATCGCAGGAAACGGTCCCGGTGGCGCAGGATGTCGGCTTCGCCGTATAGTTCCGCGTTGCCATCGAAATCGATTCTCAGTGGCCCGCCATCGGAACGATCGTAGATCGAGATCGAGAGGTCTTCGACCGGCCCGAGCGAGAGATTGTGCGCCACCGCCGGCACGTCGCCGAACCTGAAGCCGTAATCGAACGGCATCACATTGACGCTCAGCCCGAACAGGGCACGATCGTCGGTGATGGCATCGGTATCGCGCCGCAACTCCGCAAGCTGATAACGTCGATGCGCCGACGCGTCCCGGATGCGTCGCGACGCTTCCGCAATGATTTCCGCCACCGTCATGCCGGCCTGAAGAGCCAGACGGATTGGCAATACATTCGAAGCCATGCCAGGAACGCGGCGCGCAGCCATGTCGCGCGCCGCGACTGGCATTCCGATCACGAGGTCGGCCGAGCCGGTGAGGCGGTGCAGCAGGATCGCGGCGACCGCGGTGAATAATCGGGGAAGGCTCGTGCCGGCGCACTGCGCCGCCGACCGGAGCCGCTCGACGGTGGCAAAATCCAAAGAAGCGGAGTTACGAAGAAAGCGGTTCGGTCGCGCACCGGGACGATTGCTCAGGCTGAGGGTTTCTCGCCCAGGACGCTCGGCCAGAACGTCAAGCCAGTATTGCCGATCGCGCGCAAACTCCGCCGAAGCACGATAATCAGCATCTTGCTCGATCAGTTCGGACAGTGATCCGAATGTGGCGCTGTCCGTTGCGTGCTTGGCGCAGAGTTTCCCATAGATTTCCGCAACACGGCGGGCCACAAGCCACATGCCGTATGCATCCATGATAATGTGATGATAGCGCGCGAACCAAAAGAAGTGGTCCTGCGCAATCTTGATCAGTGCGAAACCAAACAGCCGGTCGCGGGTCGGTTCGACCGGCCGCGCCAGGTCGGCCTTCATCCAGGCTTCCGCCGCGGCGCGGGGATCGCTCTCGGCGCTGACATCGATGACCGGAAACCGCCATGCCGACGGCGCGCCGACGATCTGCCGCGGCCCATCAGCCTCATCCGCGAATCGCACGCGCAGCGTTTCGGCTTCCGAGACGACCTGGCGCAATGCGCGCTCGAACAACGCGGAATCGATGAATCCCTTCAGTTCAAGGTATTCACCGATGTTGTAGACCGCGCTTGACGGATCGAGCTTCTGGGCCAGCCAAATGCCGAGTTGCGCGCTCGACAACGCAAGCCGGCCGCTGCTTTGCCCGGTCTTGTGGTCGCGCCGCGGCCCGCCGCCGCCGCCGTTGAATTCACGATGCGCCACTGGCGAAACGGTCCCACTTACAGAAACTCGACGGCAATCTGACGACCGCGCCAGGACTCCTCGAATGAGCGAGTCTCGCCGCGGCCAGCCGACTACGCCTCATGCGACGCCTCTCCTCGCTTGGAGGATCGCCAGTACGCTTCCGCGATGGACTATCGATCCCCGCTGAATCGGCGAAGGCAGGCTGCTGACAATGTTGCGCGACGCCCCCACTGCACGACATTGCGCCCACGTCGATCGGAAAGTCCAAACAAACCAAAGGCGACGACGCAGGCGGGCCTGACAGCCCTCTTCGAAACAGAATTAGCAGCCGCGGGTGGCGATTCAAGTAATAATACGACCATGTTAGGTGGCGTTCCTTTTACGTTCTGAACATCCTTTAATGTCGCGCTTCATTGGTGTCGATGGGCAAGGAGCAGCGTTTGTCCGCCGCCGGAAGGAAGGCCCGCGCGCACAATATCAAGGACGGCGTGGCCGCAGATGTGACCTCACGCACACTGCGCGCTTTCCGGCGTCAGGAAACGCTTGAGCCGAGCCCCGCTGTGCGATGGGCTTCGGTCAGATCAGTTCGTGCGGCAAGTTCGACGGGGAGAGGCGCTCTGCGGCGCAACGATCTGCAAAAGCCGCGCAGGGATCGAATTATTATGGTTCGCGGCCGGTGTCGGGAACGCTGTATCCCTGGGTCTCGCGCGGGCTTGCTTTGCCAGAAATTGCGTCCGTTTCGGATGCCGGTGCTGCCTGCGCCTGTGAAAATTGCCGTTGCTCGCCCGGCAATTCGCCTGGAGCATCCCGAACACCCAGGACTGCGACGTAAACAATGCCGCTGAGCAGAAACGTCATGCATAGAACAGCGAACCAGATCGCGCCGGAAGTTGTGGGGCTATGAGCGCGGCGGGCTCCGTCAGGCAATGGGTACGCCATCATTGGAGTTTCCGGTTTGGCGCTCGGCCAGGACCCTCGGGGTGAGAGTTGTGCCGAACCCCGACCGGACGACTTCGTTGGTCCTTGCTGCACAAACATTTGCTTGCCAAGGAAGCTGCGGCCCCGTGCGCAGACAGCACATGTCTCACCGGCGCAGCGACGTTCCAATCACCGTTTATTGCACGGGTTGAACCAGCAACTACTTATCAGCGAGCAGCCTGCTCGTGTGGCTGGGCTTCGTTCACCATCAATGTTCATTGTAAATGGTTCATGTCGTTGCCGGACAACTGTGCGTGCAGCCGGCAGCAATGACGCTCATGCCGCGATGAACGCGAGCGCGACAATGCGAGCGCCGAGGCAATGCCTAAACTGGACGGCTCTCCCCCGGCGGATCGTCGCGACGTTGTCCTTGAGCGACACCTCGACGTCATGGTGATCGAGGAAAACGCGGTCGAGCGGATGCACCGCTTTGTAGATCGCCTCCTTGATCGTGAACAAAAGATGAGCCTGCAAAGGATCGTCCTTGATCGCGCGGCGCTCTGACGGGGTCGCGATAATGTCCAGCAGATCGTGGTCGAGCGGCCGCGGCGGTTCGATGTCAACACCCACCCCGGCATAGTCCTCTCGACTGGCCATGGCCGCGATGGCGACTTCGGCATCGTGCGCCAACGATCCGACGATCCCGTCGGGCCAGGCCGGCGCCCCCGACGCGGACTTGGGCACCGCCCGAGGCGCTCGACCGAATTGCCGCAGAAGTTCGCGTGCAACGATGCGCGCAGCACCGCTGGCGCGACGAACCTTCACGACGCTGCTGGCAAACGCGCCGGCCTCTTCCGGCAACAGCGCAAACTCGTCTCCCGGAGCGATCAGACGGTGACCGACAAGAATACCGGGCGGCGCCAGGGCGTCGATCATCTGCTGGAGGGGCTGTGAGCCGGAAGTCATGACAGGTGGCAAGCTTGACTGGTGCGTGCTCCGTATCGACCCTGGATCAAGTCTCTCGGGCAGGGCCTTTCGGAGCGGCTTTGCAGGCTTTCTTCGTTTAAGGGCATTATAGGCACTTGCGCTTCAGACTGGCCCTGGCATCGACCATCTGTTAGGTTTTGGCGCCAAGCCGGGCGCGCGCACGCACGGCGGGATCGACGCGCCATCGACTTGATCGGCCGTTTCCGGGCGGCATAATGATGCAGTGGCGATTGGGAGGAAATCCTTCGATGTCACAGGAACCGCTTGAATCCAGCACCGCCCCGAAGACCGACGAGGAACGCGACCGGGAGGCGTCCCAGCTTGTCGATCGGTTCTCGCTATGGTCCGGCGCCGCGGGCCTGATCCCGGTGCCGCTGATCGACATTGCGGCGGTCGCCGGCGTCCAATTGCAGATGTTGCGGCGCCTGTCGGAAATCTACGGGGTGCCGTTCTCCGACAATCGTGGCAAGTCGGTCATCGCAAGTCTCGCCGGATCGATCCTGCCGGCCAGCACCGCCACTTCGACCGCGATCACCTTCGGCAGCCTGGTCAAGGGCGTTCCCGTTGTCGGCACCGCGATCGGCGCGCTGACCATGCCGGCGCTTGCCACCGGCGCGACCTACGTGATCGGCAAGGTGTTCATCCAGCATTTCGCCTCGGGTGGCACGCTCCTCGACTTCAATCCGCCGGACTATCGCGAGTTCATCAAAGCGCAGAAGGAAAGATTCGCGAACCGCTCGTCGAAATCCAGCCCAACCACCTGAAGCAGGGGCACGGATACTGACCGCCAGCGGGTCTTGACCGGTTCGGGTTGAAAGCTCGATTCAGGCCGGGGTGGTGCTCAGACCGCAAAAGCCGCCGAGAGGAGACGTCGCGTAAATGGTGTTACCGCTCGCCGTGCTAGCGGCGTACCTTGCGTTCTGCATTCTCGTCGGCTTGTGCGGCAGCCAACGCCGCATGGGATTTACCGGCACATTCATTCTGTCGCTGGTCGTCACTCCACTCATCGCCCTGATCGTGCTGCTGATCACCGGACCTTCCCGCGGCGCCGCCGAAGTGGAGCGCCACCCGCAGGGCGATTGAGCGCTGTTGCGGGGAAAGCGCCCTCATGCATTGATTCCTTTGGGGGGTTCGGCATCCCGGTGCGGACCCAAACGGACCGTTTGAGTTCTCATGTCGTTTTTCCGTCTGGTACGCGATGAAATGCAGGGGTCGCTCCGGCGCCTCGCGCTGGTATCGGTGTTCGGCGGTCTCTCCACCACCCTGGTGCTGGCTTCGATCAACGCGGGCGCGCACGCCGCGGACCACGGCCACGTCAGTCTGTGGGCGGCCGCCGTGTTCATGGTCGCGCTGCTGCTGTTCATTCAGACCCAGCATTACATCTTGATCACGACGACCGCCGAGATCGGCGCCATCATCCACAAGCTGCGGGTGCGGCTGATGGATTACGTGCGGCGTTCCGAGCTGCTGGCGCTGGAGAATATCGGGCGCGCGCAGATCGTCGCCGCCATCACGATGGAAACCACGACGCTGACCCAGGCCGCCAACACGTTGGCGTTCGCGGCGCAAGGCGCGCTGTTGATTTTCCTGGTTGCGGTTTACGTCGCTTATTTATCACTGATCGCCTTCGTGCTCGGCGTCATGATCGTCGGCATCGGCGCCGCGCTGTTCCATGCCAAGAGCCGCCAGCTCGCGATCGAGCTGCGCGAGGCCAACACCTGGGAGAACCGGTTGTTCGACCGGCTGAGCGACGTGCTCGACGGTTTCAAGGAGGTCCGGCTCAACCGTGCGCGCAGCGACGAACTGTTCGAGCACGTCGTCGAAGTCTCGCGCGCCGCCGCCAATCTCAAGATCAAGACCCAGAGCGAAACCTACCGGCGGATGATCTTCCTGCAGACCTCGCTCTATACCCTTCTGGGCGCGGTGGCGTTCGTGGTGCCGTTGTTCTCCGACACGCTGGGCGGCGGCACGGTGACCAAGGCGGTCACCGCCCTGGTGTTCATCGTCGGGGCCTGCTTCGGGCTCGTGCAATCGATTCCGATCGTGGCGGCGGCAAGCGCGGCCGCCGAGAAGATCACGGTGCTTGAGGAGCAACTGCGCAAAGCCGTGAGCGCCGCCGAGCTTTCAACCGAGGCGCCGCTGCGGCGGTTCGGCAAGATCGAGTTCCGCGATGTCGAGTTCAGCTATCTCGATCAATTCTCGGAGCACACCTTCAAGGTCGGCCCGCTGAACTTCACGCTGAACTCGGGCGATCTCGTGATCCTGACCGGCGGCAATGGTTCGGGCAAATCGACGTTCATGAAGCTGCTCGCCGCTTTCTACCGGCCCGATTCCGGCGCGATTCTGCTCGACGGCAGGCGCATCGACGAGGCCAACTACGAAACCTATCGCAGCCTGTTCACCGCGATCTTTCCCGACTTCCATCTGTTCCAACGGCTCTATGGCATTCCCGATCCGGACATGGCCGAGCTTGAGCGGCTGCTCGCCGAATTGCGGCTGGCCGACAAGACGCGGCTCAGCAACGGTGAATTCCGCACCATCGATCTGTCGAGCGGCCAGCGCCGCCGCCTCGCGTTGATCGTCAGCTTGCTCGAAAAGCGGCCGATCCTGCTGCTCGACGAATGGGCCGCCGACCAGGATCCCGAGTTCCGCCGCAAATTCTATTTCGAGCTGCTGCCGGCGCTGCACCGCGCCGCCGTGACGGTGGTGGCCATATCGCACGACGACCGGTATATCGAAGAGATGGACGTCCCGATCCGCAGACTGGCCATGGATGAAGGCCGGTTCGTCGAGCCGCGCATGCTGGAGAACGGCTGATGGCAGCGCGCCATGAAGCTCTGAACGTTCCCCCGCCGGTGCCGCGCAGGCAGTACCGGTGGTGGCGCTTCATCGAGCACAACCTGCCGGTCATCGTCATCTATCTGATGGTGGCGACCCTGGTCGGATTCGTGATCGCGCCCAACGTCATCATCACCGTACCGAGCGGCCATGTCGGGCTGCTGTGGAAGCGCTTTCGTGGCGGCACCATGCTGGATCCGCGCCAGCTCAAGGAGGAAGGGCTGCGCGTGCTGCTGCCGTGGGACCGGTTGTTCATTTACGATCTGCGGCTGCAAAGCACCACCGAGAGCTTCAACGCCATCTCCAAGGATGGCGTCAATCTCACCGCCACCATCAACATTCGCTTCCGCTTGAAGCACGATGCGGTCCCGCAGCTTCACCAGGCGATCGGCCCGAACTACGTGGCGCGCCTGGTGAGCCCCGAGATCGGCAACCGCGCGCGCGAGATCATCGCCGAGTACACCGCCGAAGAGGTGTATTCGACGAAGCGCCAGGAGATCCAGCGCCGCATCCGGACCCACACCGAGACCATGCTCGGGCAGAGCATGATGGAGCGCACCAAGGAGGAGAGCGAGTACGGCGAGCACTACCGCGTCTCGCTTGCCGCCGTGCTGAACCTTTACGACACGCTGGTGCTCGGCCTCGAGCTGCCGGCGACCGTGGTTGCCGCCATCAACCGCAAGGTCGAGCAGTATTATCTGGTCCAGGAGTACGCGTTCCGCGTCGACCGCGAAAGAAAAGAATCCGAGCGCAAGCTGATCGAGGCCCAGGGCATCCGTGCGTTCCAGCAGACGGTGAGCCAGGGCATTTCAGACTCCTACGTCCGTTGGCGCGGCATCGAAGCCACCCTCCAGCTCGCGCAATCGAACAATTCCAAGATCGTGATCATCGGCAGCGGCAAGGATGGCCTGCCGATCATCCTCGGCAATGTCGACACGCCGATTTCACCGCCGAAGCCCGATGGCGCGCCATCCCCGCCGCCGCCCGAGGGCGGCGCGGCGCCCGGCCCGAAGGAGAGCACCACCGGCCAAAGCCCGCCGCCGCTGGAGCGAATGCCGCCGACCAACCTGCCGCACCCGTTCGAGCGCTCGCCGCGGCAAACTCCGATGCCGATCGCGCCGCCCGGGCCGCAATATCCGCCATTCAATCCTGCCGCTCCGCCAACGCCCCCGGCTGCGCCAGGCAAGCAATCGCACGCGCCCCAGGAGGCGCCGCGGTCCTCGGTCTGGTCCGACATCGAGGCGATGATTGCCAGGGCGGTGCGCTTTACAAGCTCGCCGTCCGCCTCGCCGCCGCCGCCCGGCGGTCCGCCGGCGCAAGCGGCGGCGGATCGGCCGCGGTAATGTTTGCGGCGCGCTGCATCAGGGTCCGCCGCCACCCCGAACGCGGAACTAGCTCAAAATGAATGCTTTCGCCACATCCAACGTATGGACATTGACGTTGGTGAGGGTCAGCGCGCTGCCATCGAACGCGATGGTGTCCGCACCAGGGGCCGCCGCGTCGATCAGCGCCTGAATTTGCGCTTCAGTGAATCCGCCGCCGTTGAATCCGGAGAGGTCGATCCTGTCGCCATCGCCCGGCGTGAAATCCGCAACCGTCACATCGCCGCCGAAGAACACGAACGTGTCGGCGCCGCCGAGCCCGGTCAGGACGTCGTGGTCGCCGCCGAAACCGCTGAGCCGGTTGGCATTGTTGTCGCCGGTCAGCTGATCATTGAAACGCGAGCCGGACAGATTATCGATGTCGGTATAGGTATCGCCGGCGGCTTCACCGGTGTTCGAGGCGGGATTGGCGAGACTGGCCGTAACGCCCGTCGTGGCATGCTCGTAGCTCGCGGTATCGCTGCCGGCGCCGCCCGTGAGCTTGTCCCCGCCCGCGCCGCCTTCGAGAACGTTGCTGTTGCCGTCGCCGGTCAGCGTGTCGTTGAAGGCTGAGCCGCGCAGGTTTTCGATGGATGTATAGGTGTCGCCCGCGGCTTCGCCGGTGTTGCTCCCCGGCGCCGCCAAGCTCGCCGTCAAGCCCAGTCCGGTCACTGCGTTCACGGCCGCCGCATGCTGATAGCTCGCGGTGTCGCCGCCGCCGAAGGCCTGGCCGATCAGCGCGTCCGCGCTTGGCCCGCCTTCGAGCACGCTGTTGCCGGTCCCGGTCAGCGTGTCGGCGAAATTGGAGCCGCGCAGATTTTCGATGTTGAAGAGCGCGTCCGAGCCGCCGCCACCGGTGTTTTGCTGGCCGGACAAGGTCAGGTTCACGGTCACGCCGGCGGGCGTGTGCGAGTAATCCACCGTGTCGCCGGCCCCGAAATCACCCATGGCATTGGTAAGGCCGTTGAAGAAATCGTTGTTGACGCTGCTGATAAACGTGTCACCGCCGAAGTTCACCGCATTCTGGTCGAACCCGCCCGAATCTCCGGCGCTGCCGATGCCGCTGTAGCGGACGCTTGCGTTGGTGAAGAAGATCGCGTCGAGTGCGCTGGCATCATGAGAGCTGGCATAGGTGTTGACCGCTCCGAGAAGATTGGTGAGGGCAATGTTGGTGCCAGACAGACCGACCAGCACATTGTTATCCAGGTCATAGATGCTGATCGCACCGACCGCGCCGGCGGTCGGATTACCCCCGGCGTCATAGCTGAACGTGGTCCCAGTCGCTGCGATGAGCGAAAGAGCCAAACCCGCCGCTGTATTGGTCAGCACATAACGATCCGCGCTGTGCCTTGTTAGCGCAGGGTTCACTCCAGCCATATCGTCGTACAAAGTTCCGAAATTGTAGCCGTCGGGCGTGTGAACCGTAATGCCGACCTGACCGCTGAAAAGAAAATCTCGGCCTGCGAGTTGCGCGTTGGTCACGCCTTGGATCGTAAGCGTATTGCCCGGGGAAAAAGTAATGATTGAATTGCCGCCGCTTTCAGTTAGCAGCGACTGTAGGGCCGCAAAATTCGACACGCCCATCGGGCGCAGATCGATGCGGTCCCCTTCGTCGTGACTGAATCCCCCTTGGCCCTTGTCAAAATCGGTGACCGTATCCGCGCCTCCAACTGAATAGACGAAACGATCCGCTCCAGTCCCGCCTGTCAACGTATCGTTGCCACCGAACCCACTCAGGACATCGTTACCGCCCCGACCCTCGAAAATATTGTTCGATCCATCGCCGTTAAGATTGTCACCGAATTCTGAACCTCGCAGCTGGGACACTCCCGATACGAATGTATCGACGCCGACATGTGCAGGATCAATGCTGGGATCCAACAGCAAATTGGCCTGCGCCGAGCCAAACGACGAGCCGCTTATGCCAAGAGTGGACGTTACGCCCGAGGTTGCATTGGAAAACAGCACGCGCGTGTTGCCGTTGCCGGTTATCGTGTCCTTGCCGTCGCGGCCTTCGAACTGATTGAAGCTGCCGTTGTCACCGATGTTCAGAGCGCCCACCTCGCCGAAACCGGGCGCGCCTCCGGCGCCATCGCCTCCCGTCGCGTCATAAACATCCGCGAAGTCGGACCCGCTGACGCCTTCCACGCGGCGCAGCGTGTCGGTCCCGGTGTGGAAGCCGCCGACCACCTTGCCGGCCGCCATGTCGACCGTGATGCCCCCTGGCTCGAACGCGTAGGACGCAATATCGAAGCCGCCCTTGCCGTCGATGTCATCATTGCCGCCGCGGCCCTCGAAGAATTCGGTGACGTCCGTGCGATCGCTGCCGGTCAGTTTGTCGTCGTAGTACGAACCAAGGATACGGTTCACATGGCTGAACGTGTCGGTGCCCACTTTTGCGACATCGCCTGGGGCGCTTCCGCCGCCCCCGCCAAGGACCGTGCCCGCCGGGAACAATGGGTTGCTGCCGTCGGCGACGCCCACATCGAGATCGACCGTAACGCCGCCGAGTGCGTGCAGGTAGGAAACCCGCGTATCGTCGTTGCCGACAATGATGTCGTCGCCGCCTCGGCCCTGGAACTCATTGAACGTGCCATTGACGTTGAACTGAATCACGCTCCCCGCATTCTGGCTCTGCGAGCTGAAGCCGGCGGCGATGAAAGTGTCGGCGAATTCGCTGCCGCCGACGCGCTCGATCGAACGAAGGGTATCCTGGCCAACCGAGCCGTCGCCGGTCACAGTTCCTGCGGCGAGGTTGACGACAATTGGCCCGGTCGCGTCCGTATACTGCGCGCGGTCGAAATCGGAATTGCCTTGGATTGCATCGTCGCCGCCGCCGCCGTTGAAAATGTCCTGCTGGTCGGTTGCGCCGAACCGGTCGTTGCCGGCAGCGCCGACGAACGTGATCGACCACCCCGCAACCAGCGCTTCGAACTGGTTTCGGTCGCCGTTCGCCGCAGCCACGATTGCGTTATACCAGGCCGCCGCGGAAACGCCCGGCTGTCCGGGGGCGTCGCCCTGGCCGATGCTGAAGTCGACCAGCGCGGCCGGGATCGCCTCATTGGTGAACTCGTGGATCGCCGTAATGCGGCCGCCGGTCAGCGCGTTACCTGCCCCATATGTGAACCCGGTCCCTTCGAACACGAACCGGCGGTCGGCGCTGGCGTCGCCGGTCCCGTCGAACACGACTGTGAAGCCGTTCGGCGTGGCATTCTGGATTCCCCCCGGTTGCAGCGCGCCAAGGCCCATCTGCCCGATCGGGTCTTCGTTCTCGAAATCGAACCCGGCGTTGGTCAGGACGCTGATGCGGGCGGTCGTCACCGCGACCGTGACGGTCGCTTCGACCGCCGGCGAAACTCCGTCGGAGAGCGAGACCCTGAATAATCCCGAATCCTCTGGGTCTGTCCCGTCGTGAACGAAGTAGACGTTGCCCGCGAGCAGATCCGCCTGGGTGAAAGACGCCGATTGGTGGGCCAGATCGGGAGCGCCGACAGCGACGATACCGTTGACCGTCGATCCGGCCATCACCGTATAGACCAGGCTTTGCGGCGTGGCGTCGGGATCGATCGCTGTCAGGTCATCGGTCGTGATCTGCGTGAAGCCGCCGCGGACCGACGATGAGGGCGTCAAGTCGCCCGCGAGCGTCAGCACATCGTTGACCGGGGTGATGTTGACAGTGGTCGTCGCAATGTTGCTGAGACTATTCTGCCCGGCCCCATCATCGACCTGATAGCTGATCGTCCGCGCCGCAACTGACGGATCGTCGCTGCTGTTGAAATACGTCACCGCACGCAGAGCCGCCTGCCACTCCGCCAATGTTGCCGTTGCCCCGACCGAGGTCAGGCTGAGCACGCCGGTGACGGGGTTGTAGCGGCCGGTGACGTTCCCCATCGTCGCCGGGTTGCCGATGAAGCCGAGGGTGTCTTGCCCGGCTGCGAAGTTGCCGGTGATTGCCACCGTTGCAAAGGCCAGCGTCGCGCTGTCGATATCTGAAACCGCGATGAAGGGGTTGATCGCGGTCGCCGGCTGATTCTCGGTGTAGTTCAGCGTGCCCCCGCCGGCGCCCAGTGCCGGATCGCTGAGGGAGACATGCAGTTGGTAGCTGCTGCCGGCAGAAACGGGCTGGTTTGGATAGCGGCGAACCTCGATGAAATAAGTTCCCTCACTCGCGAAGGTGAAAGAGAAAAGCGAATCGAGCCCGGAGGTGCTGCCCAGATCGCTGCCGTTGTCATCTTGAGAAGTAAGCAAAGTGCCGGCGGAATCGTACAGGTTCAACCACGAATCCCAGCCGTTCGTGTGATCGATGTCGAAGGTCCCTACCGTGTTCGGGGTGGTGACCGTGAAAGAGTAGAAATCCGACGCATTGTTGCCGACACCATTGATCGTGACGTGCGGTACAGTGGTCGAATTCGCGATGTCAGGGTTGGAAGCAAGCGAAAATTCGCTGTCGAGATTGATAGCGGTCGCTGACGTATCGTTGGTCGTCGCCTGCGGCGCGTCAACCACGCCATCTCCGAAACTGGTGAGCACCGGCGCATCGTTCACTGGGGCGACGGCGACGTGCACCGTCGCCGTGGAAGTGGCGCCGTGATCGTCGGTGATGGTGTAGGTGAAACTGTCGCCTGTCGTCTCCGAGCCGTCATGGCTGTAGCGAAGGGTGCCGTCGGCGTTCTTGCTCACCGTGCCGTGCGCGCCCGCCGTGAAGCCGGTGATGTTCGCCGCCGTCAGCGGGCTGTCCACATCGGTGTCGTTGCCGAGCACGTCGACGTCGACGAACGCGCCCTCGTTCCCGGTGGCGTTGTCGTCGTTCGCGACTGGCGGATCGTTCAGCGTTTGGACCGTAAGCGTGACCGTGGCGAGATTGCTGGCCAGGACGTCGTCGCTCGCGCGATACGTGAACGTGTCGGTGCCGTTGAAGTCCGGATTCGGTGTGTAGGTGATGGTGCCGTTCGCATTGAGCACCACCGTGCCGTGGGCGGTGGCGGCGACCACCCCGACACCGACGCCCTGCACCTCGGTTACGACCAGGCTATCGCCGTCCGGATCGATGTCGTTCGCGAGCAGCCGGCCCGCCGATATCGTAGCCGGCGTATCTTCCAGGATCGGCTGATTGGCCCCTCCCGCGGCGCTTTCGACCATGTTGGCAAAAAGCGTCCAAAAACTGGTTTCACCCGGGGATTCGAATCCCGGAAAAAGATTTGCCGCAATGACATGCCCGTCGGCGTTGCGTGCGATCATGTTCACGCCGTTGCCGTCGGTCGCCAGCAATTGTGCACCGCTGTCGAGCGAAGGAACCGCGAAATTCCCGTTGGTGAAAAATGTATGACTGAGTGCGGAGAGGTCGATGCCCTGGAAGATGTCATCGCCGGGTGCAGAAGCGACAATGGCGCCGCTCGGCTGGCTGAGAAGCGTTGTCGGAATCAACGGCGCGTAGCCGGCTTCGGCCATCCTGCCTTGAATCCACCAGGGAGATGACATGGCGTACGTGGCAAGCACCACGCCGCCCCCGGCATCAACAAAGTTAGCCAGCACATTCCCCGTGTTAGCCGGATCGGAGTACGAAACGTCCGACCAGGTCAGGACGGCCTCGTATCCAGCAAGATCCGCAGTTGTCAGTGAAAATGTGTTGGTCGAAACCGCAATGCTGTGAAAAAGACCAAGCGCGTTGAGTCCACTCTGAGCATTTGCACCTTCCGAACTGGATGGCGTCAGTATCAGCAGATCAATATCGCCGGGCTGAGTTGGTCCACCACCAGAACCAAGACTATCGTCATTTGCCACGGGAACGTCGTTCACTGGATTGACCGACGTCGTAATCGGCGCGGTGTTCGCCGAGATCGGCGTCTCGCCGCCATTGCCGCTGACATCACGCAGGAGAGGCATTCCGCCGGTCGTGGTAAATCCGCCGGCGTAGCTGTCGTCGAGACCACGCACGTCGAGCCCCGTCGGCGTCCCGGCAAAATCGGCAGCCGGCAGGAAGCGGATGTGCGCGTTCGTGTCCAGCACCAGCGCGGAATCATCCGACACGTCGCCGACATCGAACCAGGCGCTGCCGTCGAGCGAGTATTGCCAGCGGCCTTCGGTCGCGGCGTTGGCGTCGTTGCCGACCACCGCGATCCCGGCGAGGATCGCGCCATCGTCGGCATCATCGAAGCTGTGCGGACCGGCTTCGTTGAAGCCATGCACCAGATTCGCCACAGTATCGCCGGGCGGATTTGCCGAATCTTCGGCAACCGGCGCGAGGATCGCGGCAGCGACGGCCACCGGTGCGTCGTTCCGCCCAAGGATCGTTAGGTCGACCGTGGCCTGGTCGCTCACGCCGCCGGCGCTGTCGTAAACGGTGTATTGAAATGAATCAGTGGCGGATGCTCCGGCCGCCAGATGATCGAAGAAGCCGGCGTCCGGATAATACGTGAAAGTGCCCCAGCCACCGCCGCCAGGTCCCTCTCCGGGACCTCCGCCCCATTCGCCGCCCTCTCCGCCCTCACCGCCGCCGCCGTCGCCATTCACCACGACCGAACCATGGGTTCCGGTGGTGTTTACGCTGAACCAGTGGCTGTCGCCCGCATCGTCATCGGTGAACGCGGCTGGGACGACGATCCAATTGTTCTCATTGACCTCCGCGGAGACGCCATTCGCAACCGGATTATGATTGACGTGAGTGAGCAAAACGTCGAGCGAGCCGGTCACGGGCGTGCCGCTCTCGGTGGCCGGCCCCGTCGAGAGCAGCGCCGTGTCGGTTACGACCGCCTCAAACGTCAAATGCACAACTTGGTCGCTGAAGATGTCCGGCGCCGTCATCGACAACGAATCGATGTTGGTCGCATTCGCGATAATCCACTGGCCGAACGTCTCGCTTCCAGGCGTGCTGTCGAGCGCGCCTTGCGAGAACGTGGTCCCGGCCAGGAAGCCGCTGATCCGCAACTCCAGTGTTTCCGATCCGTCAGTGTCGGTCACCGCGGCCTGAACAGGGAGCGCGATCGGCGACCCCGCGAAGCCTTCGATGCCGGTGTCGGGGCGGGCAAAGCTCAGCGAAACCTGCGAGTCGGAGCTGAACGTCCATCCTGAATCCGGATCGAAATCTTGGATGGAATGGGATGCGACGACCCCGGCCGCGAGCGTGCCGTCATGCAGCAGGGAGATGATGTTGTCGAACTCCGAGGACTCGGACGTGTGCGTGCCGTCGTGCGGGCTGACGTGCAACTCGAGGTTCGAACCAACCAGACGCCCGTCGGCGGTAAATTCCTGGGCGACCAGGTGTTCGCGATAGCCGAAGTCCGCGGTCTGTTCGGCCTGCGTCCAGAGCACGACGAATCCGCCATCGGCGAGCGAAATGATCTGCTGCGGGGAATCCGAGAAGCCGTTCGGCGCATTGACCATCACCGGGCCATTCGTCGCCTGGCCGGCGGCATCATAGGTGCGGATGAACAGGTCCCGGTCCGCTGCATCGCCGGTTGGCGCCGGCACGCCGTCATTGTGGTCGGCGGTCCACAGCACGGCAAAGCCGCCATTCGACAGAGCTTGGACCTGCCAGACCGAAGCGCCGACCCCGTCGGGCGAATTCACCATCAGCTCATCGCTGACAGGCTGACCGGCGGAATCGAACATCCGGGCAAAGATGCCCTCGCGGAAATTCCCAGATCCATCGAGCCGGGTTGATTCCCAGATCACGACAAGGCCGCCGCCGTTGAGTGCGACCGGCCACGGAGCATAGTCCTCGACTTGGTTTGAATCGTTGATCAGCACCTCGCCGCCGGAAACGTCCTGGCCGCCGGCGTCGAACACCCGAACCAGCACGTCTTGGTCGACCGAGAACTCGTCGGCGCCCTGGCGCTGTGAGGTCCAAACCGCGGCGAAGCCGCCATCGTTCAGCGCGACGAACGCCGGGCTGTAGTCATAAACAGCGTTCGGGGCGTTGACCATCAACGGGCCGGATACGTCGCCGCCAGCCGCGTCATAGACGTGAGCAAACACGTCGTAGGTGTCCGAAAATTCATCGACGCCCACCCAGGAAAATACGAATCCACCGCCAGTGAGCTGGATGGTTTGCGATGAAAATACCGATTGGCCGTTGGGAGCATTGATCGGCTCGTCGGCGGCAGCGGCCCCGCTGGTATCGAAGGTCCGAATGTGGAAATCGTTACCTGACTGCCACAGAACCGAGAGCCCGCCATCGGGCAGGGCGACCATGGTTTGCGGAAAGTCATCGCCGGAATTCGGCGCATTCACCATCGTGGCGGCGCTCAAGGGGGATCCCTGAGCGTCATAAATGGCCACGAACGTGTCATAATCGGTGAATTCGCCGTCGCTTTGCGGAGCCGTCCACGTGACGGCGAACCCGCCGTTGGCAAGCGAGAGAATTTGGCTCGCGCTCTCGAATGGAAGCGCGACGTTGACCTGCTGCGGCGCGCCAAGCGGCGCACCCGCATCATCGAACGCCCGGACGAACAAGTCGTTGCCCCCGGCCGGCATCGGCTCGGTCCAGAAGATTGCGAACCCGCCGCCGGAAAGCTGCTCGACCTGGAGGATATCCACGTCGACATTTGAATTGACGGTCAGCGCCCCGGTCGACTCGCCGGCGGCATCGTACACGCTGACGAAAATGTCGTATGGCTCCTCGGCTTCCCCGCCGGTTGCCTGCCAGATCACGGCGAACCCGCCGTTGGCAAGCGTCAGGGTTCGATTGGCGAATTCGTTGCCGTCGGCGTCCGCCGCGACCACGATCGGCGCGACCACGGCTTGCCCATCCGCATCATAGATGCGGGCGAATAGGTCGTAGCTGGAAAGGACGACCGGAGGAGTCTCAGGGTTGCTGTCGTCATCGACGAGATGGTCGACCGGCGCGCTCCACGTAACGGCGAAACGCCCGCCATCAAGCGGCAGCAGCCGACTGTCGACCTCCTGGTCGGACGCATTGTCGCTCGGCGACAGCGGACCGGCGACATGCGAAACTCCAGTGTTGTCGGTGCCGGCGCCGATCGCGAGACTCGGCGCGTCCGCGACGGGCGAGACATCCACCGTGACCGTGGCAACGTTTGAGTCGGCGGCGCCATCGTTTGCCTTGTAGGTGAAGGTGTCGGTGCCGCTGTAGTTCGCTTCCGGCGTGTAGCTGAACGAGCCGTCGGCATTGAGCGTGAAGCTCGCCGCATGCGCGGGCCCCGAAACCAACCCCGCCGTCAGGCTGTCGTGTGGCGTGTCCGGATCGGTGTCGTTGCCCAGCACGTTGCCGGTGAGCTGACCGTCTTCGTCGGTCGTGAAGCTGTCGTTGTTTGCAACCGGTCCGGTGTCCACCGCCGTGACCGTGACCTGCACGGTCGCGGTCGCGGTGGCGCCGTGGTCGTCGGTCAAGGTGTAGGTGAAACTGTCGCTGGTCGTCTCCGAGCCGTCATGGCTGTAGCGCAAAGTGCCGTCGGCGTTTTGCGTCACCGTGCCGTGCGCGCCCTGCGAGAAGGCGGTGATGCTGGCCGCGGTCAGCGCACTGTCCACGTCGCTGTCGTTCGCCAGCACGCCGACGTCGACGAAGGCACCCTCGTTCACCGTCGCCTTATCATCGCCGGCCACCGGCGCGTCGTTGACCGGCGTGATGTCGAGCGTGAACGTGTCGGAGGCCGACAGCAGCCCGTCGCTCGCCGTCACCTTCAGGTCGAGCTGGCCGTCGAAGTCCTGCGGCGGCGTCCCCGAGAACGTCCGGGTGCTGGCATCGAACGACAACCAGCCCGGCAGCGCAGCCCCGCTGCCCAGCGTTGCGCTGTAGGTCAGCGTGTCGCCATCGACGTCGCTGAAGGTGTTCGCCGGGACCACGTAGCTCCACGGCGCATCCTCGGCCGAGACCTGGTCCGGGATCGCATTCGCCACCACCGGCGCGTCGTTGACCGGCGTGATGTCGAGCGTGAACGTGTCGGAGGCCGACAGCAGCCCGTCGCTCGCCGTCACCTTCAGGTCGAGCTGGCCGTCGAAGTCCTGCGGCGGCGTCCCCGAGAACGTCCGGGTGCTGGCATCGAACGACAACCAGCCCGGCAGCGCAGCCCCGCTGCCCAGCGTTGCGCTGTAGGTCAGCGTGTCGCCATCGACGTCGCTGAAGGTGTTCGCCGGGACCACGTAGCTCCACGGCGTATCCTCGGCCGAGACTTGGTCCGGGATCGCATTCGCCACCACCGGCGCGTCGTTTGTAGCGCCGATGCGGACATGCACCGTCGCGGTGTCGGTGCCGCCCGCGCCGTCGTCGATCTTGTAGGTGAAGCTGTCGCTCGTGGTCTGCGAGCCGTCGTGCGTGTAGGTGAACGTGCCATCGGCGTTCGAGACCACCGTGCCGTGCGCACCCTGCGAGAACTCACTGATGTTTGCTGCGGTGAGCGGACTGTCCACGTCGCTGTCGTTCACCAGCACATTGCCGGTCGTGACCGCTCCGCCCTCGGCCACCGAAACGGTATCGTCCACCGCATCCGGTGGATCGTTCACCGGGTCGATCTCGATCGCCACCGAAACGCTGTCGCTGAGCGCCCCGCCCGCGCCGTTGTGGCCGTTGTCGCTGACGGTGAACGTGAAGGTATCCGATCCAGAATAGTTGGCGGTCGGCGTATAGGTGACGCCGCCGGCAATCGCCTGGTTGATCGCGGTCAGCGTGCCCGTAAACGCCAAATCGCCGTCACGGCCGTCGCCGCCATCGGCATTAACCGGCGTCAGCCCGGCGAATGCCGATGCCGAAACCGGATCGAGCCTGCCATGCTGCACCGACAGAAGCATCGTCAGCGTATCGCCGCCGGCGTCGACATCGCTGACGAAAATGTTGTCCGTTGTCCCCTCGAAGATCAGGCGCTCGTCTTCGTTGATGGTCTCCGTGCCGCCGGTGGCATTGTTAATCACCGGCGCGTCGTTGACCGCATTGATAGTGACGGTCGCGGTCGCGGGCGTCGCATCCTCGGCGCCGAGATTGTCGATCGCGGCGTACTGGAACGAGGCGCCGCCGTTGAAGTTCGCGGTCGGCCGGAAGTACACCGTCGCGGCGTTGCCGCTCGCCACCACCGTGCCGTCCAGCGCAATTGCCGTGGTCCCCGCCGCGTCGCTGTACAGCGTACCGTTCGCCGGCAGGCCGGTGATCCGGAACGACGCCACCGTGCCGTCGGCGTCGCTGCCCGACAGCGCCACCGCAATCAGCGTGTCTTCATTGCCGATGCCCGAGCCCGCATTGGTCTGCGGCGCGTTGTTCACCGGGGTGACCGTGACCTGCACGGTCGCGGTCGCGGGGGCGCCGTGATCGTCGGTCAAGGTATAGGTGAAGCCGTCGGCGGTGGTCTCCGAGCCGTCGTGGCTGTAGCGCAAGCTGCCGTCGGCGTTCTGTGTCACCGTGCCGTGCGCGCCCTGCGAGAAGCCGGTGATGCTCGCCGCCGTCAGCGGGCTGTCGACATCGCTGTCGTTCGCCACCACGTTGACGTCGACGAACGCGCCCTCGTTCACCGTGGCTTTGTCGTCGGCCGCCACCGGCGCGTCGTTGACCGCGGTGACGGTGATGCTCGCGGTCGCGGGCGTCGCATCCTCGGCGCCGAGATTGTCGATCGCGGCGTACTGGAACGAGGCGCCGCCGTTGAAGTTCGCGGTCGGCCGGAAGTACACCGTCGCGGCGTTGCCGCTCGCCACCACCGTGCCGTCCAGCGCAATTGCCGTGGTCCCCGCCGCGTCGCTGTACAGCGTACCGTTCGCCGGCAGGCCGGTGATCCGGAACGACGCCACCGTGCCGTCGGCGTCGCTGCCCGACAGCGCCACCGCAATCAGCGTGTCTTCATTGCCGATGCCCGAGCCCGCATTGGTCTGCGGCGCGTCGTTGCCTGACACCTCCACCGTGACGGTCGCGGGTGCGCTCGTGGTCGATCCATCGGTCACCGTGTAGGTGAAACTCGCCGAGCCGTGGAAGTTCAGTTCGGGCGTGAACGTCACCGTGCCGTCGGGGTTGAGCACCGCGGTCCCGCCGCTGCCACTCGTCACCGAGTTGATGGTCAGCGGCTGGCTGAGCTCGAGATCGCCGTCGTCGTCATTGCCGGTGAGGTCGGCCGCCGCATAGGTGACTTCGGTGTTCTCGACCGCCGCCAGCTCGTCCGGGTTCGCGACCGGCGTGGCGTCGGTGACAAGCTCGGCGAACGTGAGCGTGAAACCATCACCCGGAAACTGGAATGCCTCGACAGCCGAGAACTCGTCGGTGGTCGCGCCGTGGGTGATTTGGACGCCGGAACCGGCCGGTTGGATATTGGTGATCTTGCTGTAGGCAAAGTCGACCACGACGGTATCGTCGCCGGCTCCGCCGTCGACCACGACGCGATGATCGGATTCGCGTTCCAGCGTGATTTTGTCGTCGCCGCCTTCGCCATAGATGAAGATCGTCGAATTGAGCAGCGACGTCCCGGTGAAATTCCCCGCGACCAGAAGGTTGTCGTCGCCATCGGTGCCGTGGAATTTGATCTCCTGAATGTTGGTCATCGCGACCAGGATCGCGCCGGTCTCCTGATTGGTGAGGAGGATATCGCCGGGCCCGGTGTACGCCTTCCCGGTGGTCTGCTCGTAGGCGGCGACCGTCTCGATCCGGACGCTGTCGTTGCCGCCAGTGCCGGTGACATCGACGATGTTCTTTACCGCGTTGCCGGTCGCGGCCGACGAATCATTGCCAAGAGATCCGAGGGCGATAAAGATCGTGCTTTCGGCCGGCTGCGGATGAGGCTGCTCTACCGGCAGGGCTGCGGGAGTGGCCGGGGCCGTGTCCGACGCCGGCGGCGTCGGCGCGATCAATGTGATGGGCGGCGGATTGTTCTGCGGCGGCAGCGCTGGCGGCGGCTGGGGGCTGATCGAAGACGGCGGCGTGCCTGACCCTGATGGGCCGGTGCTCTGCGGATTGGGCCCCTGAGGCTGCTGCTGTTGTTGCTGCTGTTGCTGTTGTTGTTGCAACTGCTGTTGCTGGAAGTCCGTCGGCCCCTGCGGCGGGGTCGGCAGCTGGAACGCCGGACCCTGATAGATCGCTTGGCCCGATACCTGCAGGTTGATGGCGATCACCGCGTTCCCGAGTTCCGCCTGAATCAACTGCGGCGTCTTCGGGCTCTCCTGCGCGATCGCCTGCCCGATCACGCCGGAAGGCTGGACGCGCCACACACCGCCGCGGCTGCTGGCGACACCGATAATCGGGCCGGTGCTGCCGCCGGACCTGATCGTCGCCTCGTGCAGATCGGTGTCGTAGTCGACGAGCGAAAGGTCGAACTGACCGTCGACCGCGAGCATGCTCATCGTGAAGATCGTGCCGCGGATACCAACGGTTGCGCTGGGCGTTTGGACGAACAGTTCGCCGGTCTTCGAGACTTGGCCTGAGATAAAGGTCGCCGCGCCCTGGATCAGATTGAACAGCGTCGTGTTGCTGGCCGCGTTCGGATTGTAGATCAGCTCATTGAGCATGATCCGGCCGTTGGCGCTCAGGTTGAACGCCGACGCGTCGATGAACGCGATGCCGACCGCTGAATTGCCGCCAGTTTGAACGACGTCGTTCTTGTAGACCGCATCGCCGACGTTGAGCACGATGGCGACGCCGTTGCGAACCGCGACGACGTTGCCGCTCAGGGATTCGACGCGCCCGATCGGGTTGCCGGTTGGCGTTGGAGCGGTGGCTTGCGCGTATTGGCCCGGCGCCTGTGATCCGGCGAGCGCCGCGATGATGTCGGCGCTCAGCGCCGCGCCTTCCGGAGATACCAGCGAGGGCCGTTCGTCGTACTTGAAGTAGTCGCTGACAACGACGCGCTTGCCGTCCGGACCGGTCAGAATGAGGTCGGAACCAGCGCGCTTGAATTCGGCATTAAACAGCAGGTGCGCATCTGGAATGGTCAGATGCGCTCGATCCGGGCCATCGTTGGGTATCAGCCTTACGGCACTGTCGGTGTCGAAAGCTGCTTGCGACGAGTGATGCATTGCAAAAATGAGCTCAATAGAAATCGATGCCCCTTAGGGGGCTTGCTGATTCGAGAAATTTTGCAGAGATGACTGGCAATACCCCCCTTCCCCCCGAGCAGAAAATTACAATTCTTTAACCGGTTTCTACCACTGCGGGCACCCACTTGAAAATTAAAAATCACTCATTCTTCGCTGTTTTTTGAAGTTCCTTCGGATCACACGCGATCGCGGTTAATCGGCGGGCGATGCGGATTTCGCTTGAGTGTTGCCGATAAGCAATTGATCGAATGATAGTTTGAGAGCAAGCTTGAAGCGCCGGAAGATGGCACTAGGCCAAGCCGTAGGCAGCTTGGGCGATCGATGCGTGCTCGAAACTTGTGGGGCATCATCAGGCACGAGGGCACTTCGGGGGTGCGATACGCTATATCGCAGTGCACGTAAGTCCTGGGGAGGCGTATGGCGGGCGGCGGGGATTGGCGGCTGAAATCGGCATCGCTTGTGATCATGACGATCGCGAGCGCGGCGTTGCCGACGGCGGGCGCGCGCGCCCAGACGCTGGAGGCGTCGCTCATCTTCACCTACCAGAACAATCCGCAGCTCGACGCCCAACGCGCCCTTGTGCGCGCCACTGATGAAAACGTTCCGCAGGCGTTGGCCGGCTACCGGCCGAGGGCGTCGTTGACGGCCAATGCCGGCTTTCAATCGCTGTCGACCGTGACGCGCGAAATCGGTTCGACCACGCCGCCGGGCGGCGCCACCATCTTCTCACAAAGCGGCGCCAACGCGCCGCGCGGGGTCGGCGCGACGATTACCCAAACACTCTTGAACGGCTACCAGACGGCAAATCGCACGCGCCAGGCGGAAAGCCAGGTCCTCGCTGCGCGTGAGACCTTGCGCAATACCGAGCAGACGGTGCTGCTCAATGCGGTGACTGCATATATGAACCTGTTGCGCGATCTGGCGATCCTCGATCTGCAGCGTCGCAACCTGGAGGTTCTCACCGAGCAGTTGGGCCAGACCAGGACCCGGCTGGAATCCGGCAACGTCACCGCTACCGACGTTGCGCAAGCTGAATCGCGCGTCGAGATTGGGCGAACGCAAGTATTCACCGCCGAAGCCAATGCGGCCACTTCCAGGGCCGTGTTCAAGCAGGTCATCGGGTTGGAGCCCGGACGGCTGGTGCCGGCAACATCGGTCGACCGGTTTTCGCCAAGCTCGCTGCCGGCCGCGATCGCGGCGGGGACCGCGCAGCATCCCACGGTCTTCGCCGCGCAGCACAACGTCGACGTCGCAGTCCATCAGGTCAAGGTTGCGGAAGGGGCGTTATATCCGGTCGTGACGTTGCAGGGCGGCGTGCAGAAGAATTACGACACGACGTTGAACGCGCTGGAAACGTTTTCTGCCTCCATCGCCACGCAACTTTCGGTCCCGCTCTACCAGGGCGGTGCCGAATACTCCGCCATCAGACAAGCCAAGGAGACGCAGGGACAGCGCCAGCTCGATCTCGCGGTCGCGCGCGATCAGGCGCGCGTGCAGGTCATCCAAGCCTGGTCTCAGCTTGACGCTGCAAAGAACAGTATCCAATCGGCCACCTCTCAAGTGCGAGCCGCCGAAGCCGCACTCAACGGCGTACGCGAGGAAGCGCGGCTCGGCCAACGCACAACGCTCGACGTCCTCAATGCCCAACAAGAACTGGTCAATGCGCGGATTGCCCTGGTGACCGCACAGCGCGATCGGGTGGTGAACTCCTACACGCTATTGGCCGCCATCGGTGGGCTGGCACCAGAGACACTAGGCTTGTCGGTGCCGCTCTATAGCTCGCAAGTCCACTATCACCAGGTGCGCGATGCTTGGGCCGGCGTCCGTACACCGGACGGCCGCTGAACGCGGCCCCTTCCGAACGTGAATAGCGGCTAACGGTGCGCCCAAGCGGGAACGAACCTGCGATCCCGCCTGGCTTTGCCGAATCGGTTCATGATACCGACAGGTCGATCCGCAGCCTTGGATTTCCGTCTGGCAGCGCTGAAGGGCGGTCGCGCAATCGCAGCCAAGCGCCTGCATTCGGCAGAATAACGTTCGAATTCTGCGGTCGAATTGTCCTTACGCAACATGGTCGACTGTCTCCAGTCATTCGAAGCCTTAACCGCTGGCCGCTCTGCGAGGTTCCTGAACCGGGCCCGCCGGCCGTCACACAGACGAACGCGGGCATGGAACCAAACGCCGGCCTGGCGGCGCGCGGCGCCCGACCATTCATATGCAAGGGGTGGTAAATAAAGCGGCGTTGCAGGCCGACATGGATGACAAAGGAAATAACAACTTGAGGTTCAGGTTAAGGCCGCCTTAAACGCGCCGAAATCGGCGGCAAGGGCTGACCCGGCGACATACGGCAGGTTCTGCAGTGCGATCCGATCCCGCAATAACGCGCTGTTTGCATTTAGGAATTAGTCTGCATCCCCACGGCATTCGGATGGCAAATTCTGCTATGATGGTGACGTCCCGACGATGCCAGTCACGAAACCGGCTTCCTAAGCCGTCGGCGGATCAATGACCATGCGGCAGCCGCGCCGTCGCCCAAGCCAGCAGCGAACCGAGCTCGCAGAGGCGCTCGCCTCCTGCCGGAGTTCGTTCATCGCGATCGGCCTGATGAGTGGCATGAGCAACATTCTCATGCTGACGGGCGCGATCTTCATGTTGGAAATCTATGACCGGGTCCTGCCGAGCCGGAGCGTGCCGACGTTGGTCGCGCTGGTGATTTTGGCGGCCGGATTATTCGCGGTCCAGGGCATCCTCGACATGATCCGCGCGCGGATGCTGGCCCGGATCGGAAGCTGGCTCGACGATGTCCTCAGTGGCCGGATTTACGAAACAATCGTGCGATTGCCGTTGCGCGTCGGGCATCGCGCCGACGGCTTGCAGCCGCTCCGCGATCTCGACAGTGTCCGAGCATTCCTTTCCGGGATGGGCCCGGTGGCATTGTTCGACCTGCCGTGGATTCCAGTCTATCTCGGCATCTGCTTTCTGTTTCATCCCTATATCGGGCTCGCGGCGCTGCTCGGCGCGATCATTCTTGGCGTGCTGACCTATCTTACCGAGGTCAAGACCCGCGAGCCGACCAAGGAGGCAACAGGTTTCGCCACGGCGCGCAACGCGCTCGCCGAAGCGAGCCGGCGCAACGCGGAAGCCCTGACCGCGATGGGTATGACGACCGCGATTGCCGCGGCTTGGGACGAGGCCAACCGCAAATATCGGGCAAGCCAGCAACGTGCCAGCGATGTGGCCGGCGGCTTCGGATCCATGTCCAAGGTTCTGCGGATGATGCTGCAGTCAGGCGTTCTGGCGGTCGGGGCGTGGCTCGTGATCTTCCAGGAAGCGAGCGGCGGCATCATCATCGCGGGTTCGATCCTGAGCGCGCGTGCGCTTGCCCCCGTCGATCTGGCGATCGCGAACTGGCGAGGCTTCGTGGCCGCACGGCAGAGCTGGCAGCGCCTGACGGAATTGCTCACGCTGCTGCCGTCGCAGATGGCGCCGATGGCGCTGCGTCCACCCAGCAAGAGTCTGGTGGTTGAAGGCGCGTCTGTCGCACCGCCCGGCAGGGAAAGGATTGTGGTGCAGGATGTCAACCTTTCGCTGCAGGCGGGCAATGGCATTGGCATCATTGGCCCGAGCGGCTCGGGTAAATCGTCTCTGGCGCGCATGCTGGTCGGCGTGTGGCGGCCGGTACGCGGCCGCATCCGACTCGATGGCGCTTCGCTTGACCAGTGGTCGCAGGAGTCGCTTGGACCCCACATCGGATATTTGCCGCAAGACGTCGAGCTGCTGGCCGGCACGGTGGCGCAGAACATCGCCCGTTTTGCCCATCAGCCGGATTCAAAAGCAATTATCGCCGCCGCCAATGCGGCGAACGTGCACGATTTGATTGTCAGTCTGCCGGAAGGCTATGACACGCAAGTGGGCGAAGGCGGCACGGCGCTCTCCGCCGGGCAGGCGCAGCGGATTGCCCTCGCCCGCGCGCTTTACGCCGATCCATTCCTGGTGGTGCTTGATGAGCCGAACTCCAATCTTGACGCCGAGGGCGATGAGGCGCTGAGTCGCGCCATCATGGGAGTGCGGGCGCGCGGCGGGATCGTGGTCGTGGTGGCTCACCGGCCGAGCGCAATCGCCAGTATCGATCTGCTGTTGGTCATGAACCAGGGCCGACCTCAAATGTTTGGGCCCAAGGACGAGGTCCTGTCCCGCGTTACACCGCGCGAGCCGCCGCGCCCGCTCAAGGTTGTGCCCGACGTAGCAACCGCAGCCACCGTAAAATCCTGAGCCGGCAACAGCAGCCATGCGAAAACCAGTCCCCCCCGCGACTTCGAAAACCGAACTCCGCCGCTCCATCCGCCGCCATTCGTTGGCCGGACTGGCCCTCGTGGTCGTCCTGGCCGGCGGCGTCGGCGGCTGGGCTGGCACCATGAGCCTCTCCGGAGCGCTGATCGCACAGGGGGCGGTCGTGGTCGATTCCAACGTCAAGAAAGTGCAACATCCGACCGGTGGCATCGTCGGCGAGCTGCGGGTGCGCGAAGGTGACCGCGTCAAGCTGGGCGACATTGTCGTGCGGCTCGACGACACCGTGACGCGCGCCAATCTCGCCATCGTGGCCAAGGGCCTGAGCGAGCTTGCGGCGCGCAAGGCACGGCTGGAAAGCGAGCGCGACGGCGACGAAACCATCAAGTTCCCAGCCGAGCTCTTGCAGCGCATCGACGATCCGGACGTCGCAAGTGCGGTGGACGGCGAACGCAAGCTGTTCGAGTTGCGGCGCAACGCCCGCACCGGTCAGAAGGCTCAGCTCCGCCAGCGGATCGACCAATTCAAGGAAGAGGTTCGCGGCTATCAGGCGCAGCGCGAATCCAAGGAGAGGGAACTCAAGCTGATCGCCCGCGAGATGGAAGGCGTGAACGAGCTGTGGAAGCAGAAACTGGTCGCGCTCACCAAGCTCACGCAACTCGAACGCGAATCGGCGCGGCTCGAAGGCGAGGCAGCACAGTTGATCGCCCAGAGCGCCCAAGTTGCCGGTAAGATTTCCGAGATCGAGCTGCAGATCCTGCAGATCGACCGCGATCTGAGCAGTGAAGTGGCCAAGGAAACCCGCGAGATCGACGCCAAAATCGGCGAATTCGTCGAGCGCAAGGTGACCGCGGAGGATCAGCTCAAGCGCATCGACATCCGCGCGCCGCAAGACGGAGCGGTGTTTCAGCTCGCCGTCCACACGGTTGGAGGCGTCATCACCGCCGGCGACGCGATCATGCTGATTGTGCCTGAGAGCGACAAGTTGTTGGTGGAAGCGAAAGTGAACCCGCAGGACATCGATCAGGTCAAAATCGGCCAGAACGCCCTGCTCCGCCTGTCCGCATTCAATCAGCGGACCACGCCGGAAATTTACGGGCAGATCACCCGGATCTCGGCTGACACCTCGGTCGACCAGCGCACCGGCGCCAGCTACTACACCGTGCGAATTTCCTTGCCGCCCGAGGAAATTGCCCGGCTTGACGATGTCAGATTCGTTCCCGGCATGCCGGTCGAGGCCTTCGTCCAGACCGGTGAGCGCACGATGCTGTCTTATTTGGCAAAGCCGTTACACGACCAGTTGATGCGTGCGTTCCGGGAGCGATAATAAGGCAGGCTTCCGCCTTTCGCTCGGTTGGATGAGGCAATTTTTTCATTTACTATGGCGGCGATTTGACCCGGCGCGGGCGCTTTGCCTGGCGCTGCTGGCGGCACTGTTGTGTCTGCGCGTCGCCGATCCCCAGGGGCTGCAGGAAATCAGGCTGCGGACCTTCGATACCTACCAGGTGATTCATCCGCGCGAAGCCGTGCAGCGGCCGGTGGTGATCGTCGACATCGACGAGCAAAGCCTGCGCAAGCTCGGGCAGTGGCCGTGGCCGCGCACGCGACTCGCCGATCTCATCACGCGGCTGACCCAGCTCGGTGCCGCCGTCATCGCCTTCGACGTTATCTTCGCCGAGCCGGACAGGCTGTCCCCCCAGGTGGCAGCGGAGATCTACGCCGACCTCGACGAGGAGACGCGCAAGAAGCTTCGCGGGCTTCCAAGCAACGACCAAGTGATGGCGGATGCGATCCGGCAGTCGCGCGTCGTGCTCGGCGAGACCGGCTTGCCGTTCCAGCAACCGCAGTCGAGTGCTGTTCCGCCCACTTTGGGGCTTGCGACAATGGGGCCCGACCCTCGGCCCTACCTGTTCTCGTTTCCCGGGCTCCTGCGGAATATTCCAACCATCGACAATGCCGCAACCGGGCGCGGATTATTCTCCATACGCTCGGAGCGCGACGGGATAATCCGGCGCGTGCCGATGGTGATGCAGGCGCAGGACACCATCCGGCCTTCGCTGAGCTTCGAGATGCTGCGGGTCGCGACCGGCGCCAGCACGATTCTGATCCGTACCGATACTGCTGGAATCCAGAGCGTCGCGATCCCGGGCTTCGTGCTGCCGACCGACCGCAACGGACAGCTCTGGCTCCACTTCGCCCCGCACGACCGCGCGCGCTATGTCCCCGCAGTCGACGTGCTGGAAGGACGCGGCACGCCCGAACGGTTCGCCCGCCGGCTGGTTCTGATCGGCACTTCGGCCGCCGGCTTGCTCGATTTGAAGACCACGCCGGTCGATCCCACCCTTCCGGGGGTCGAGGTGCACGCCCAGGTGCTGGAAAGCATCCTCGGTGACGGGGTTCTGTCGGCGCCGAACTATGCGATCGGGGTCGAAGTGACGGCGGCGTTCTTGATCGGTCTCGGAATCATCGTGCTGGCGCCGATGCTGAACGCGGCCCTGATGATGGCGTTCGGGGCCGTGATCATCGCACTGATGGTCGGCACCTCATGGTACCTGTTCACGCAGCAGAAACTGTTGATCGATTTCACCTATCCGCTGCTGTCGAGCCTGATCATCTATCTCACGCTGGTGTTCGCCAACTATCTCCGGGAGCAGGCGCAGCGTCGGCAAATCCGCTCGGCGTTCAGCCAATATCTGTCGCCGACCCTGGTCGAGGAGCTGGCGAAATCGCCGGAGAAGCTCGTGCTCGGCGGCGAACAGCGGACCATGACCATCATGTTCAGCGACGTGCGCGGCTTCACCACAATCTCGGAAATATACAAGGACGACCCGAAGGGCCTCACCGCGCTGATGAACAGCTTCCTCACGCCGCTCACCAACGCCATCATCGACCGCAAAGGCACCATCGACAAATACATGGGCGACGCCATCATGGCGTTCTGGAACGCGCCGCTCGACGATGCCACCCACGAGCTCAACGCCTGCGAGGCCGCGCTCGACATGCTCGCCTGCGTCGAGCGTCTCAACCGCGAGCGTCAGCAGCAGGCAAGAAACGGCGGCGTGTATTTTCCGATCCAGATCGGCGTCGGCATCAACACCGGGTCATGCGTGGTCGGCAACATGGGCTCCGACCTGCGGTTCGACTATTCGGTGCTCGGCGACAGCGTCAACCTCGCCTCGCGGCTCGAAGGCCAATGCAAGTCCTACGGGCTTCCCATCATCATCGGCTCGCGGACCGCGCATATCGCCAAAGATCGGTTCGCGATCCTCGAGCTCGATTTCATCGCGGTCAAAGGCAAGAAAGAGCCGGAGGTCGCCTATGCGATCATGGGCCGCGAGGATCTGGCGCAGTCCGGACAATTCCAGTTCTGGCGCGACCTGAACATGAAGATGCTGACATGCTATCGCAACCGCGACTGGAAGGGTGCGCTTGCAACCATCGATCAGGGCCGCGCGGCCGACGAGGACAAGCGATTTGAGACGCTCTACGAAGTCTACGCCAGGCGCATCCAGGCGTTTCAGATCACGCCCCCGCCCGACGATTGGGACGGCGCTTACGCGCTCGAAACCAAATAAGCCTTAGGTTGAGCTTGCCGGCCGCCCCCGAGCCACGTATCGGCACCGTTGAACATGCCGCCTTCACCCCTCGTCATGCCGTTCCTATCCCCGGCCAAGGGCCTGATAGCATTTGGCAATTTTCGAGCTGTGACGTTTCGCACTTCACGCCCAAAACGACTGACCCGATTCTCCCGCCACGTTCGGAAAAGGCGTTTCGCCGACGGTTTCGCCGGCTTCAAGCCTGCAACCTGAACCCACGCGGCAAATCGGAGGTTCATCGACATGTGGAATGAATAATGGCCTTGAACAAAGAGGCGGAATCGGCCGCCTCCCTGTCGGTTCGATTTTGGGGGGTCCGCGGTAGCATTGCCTGTCCTGGTCCGGACACGGCACGCTATGGCGGCAACACACCTTGTGTGGAGGTGCGTTGCGGCGATCATATTCTCATCTTTGACGCCGGCACTGGTCTGCGTCCGCTCGGCGACGCGCTGATCAAGGATTCGCGCTCCAATGGTCTCGATATCTTTCTGAGCCATTTTCACATCGACCACGTAACCGGCCTGCCATTCTTCGCCCCTTTGTACGCCAAGGAACGTCGCATTCGCCTATGGGCCGGCAGCCTGGCGCCGCGCTGCAGTCTCGACCACGCCATCCATAAGCTGATGGGCTTTCCGCTGTTTCCGGTGCAACCCGCGATCTTCCAAGCCGGATTCGAAACCAACGACTTTCGCCCGGGCGACATCCTGAAGCCGCGGCCCGGAGTCACGCTGCGCACCGCTCCGCTCAATCACCCCGGCGGAGCGACCGGCTACCGCATCGACTACGCTGGCCGTTCTGTCGCCTACCTCACCGACATCGAATGCGGCGATGGTCCACCCGATCCTGCCGTCGTGGGGCTGGCGCGGGGCGCGGACCTGGTGATCGTGGACACCATGTATACCGACGAAGAGCTGCCGTCGAAGGTCGGCTGGGGGCATTCAAGCTGGCAGCAGGGCGTTCGGCTTGTGAACGCAGCCGATGCCGGCAAACTGTGTCTCTTTCACCACGATCCAGAACACAACGACGCGTTCATGGACTGCATCGCCCGCGCCGCCCACGCGGCGCGGCCCGGTACGATCGTCGCGAGCGAAGGCTTGGTCATCGAGCTTTGACCCGCGGCTTCATCGGCCGGCCTTTGTGGCCATCTCCAGCTTGGCCTTTTGCTCCGCCACCACGCCTTCCAGCCGCGCGATGTTCTGCATCAGCCGCTCGCTGGTCAGCCGCAGGAAATAATAGCCGAACTCCGGATTCTGAAAGTACAGTTCGAGCAGCTTGTCGTAGGTGATGCTCAGAACCTCGCCCTCCTCCAGGCATCTTACGGTCTGCGTGCGCCGGTTGTTGGGCGACAGGAAGCCCAGCTCTCCCATGATGCGCCCGGGCGGCAGTTCGATGCCGATCTCCGCGACGAGGAATTTTCCCGTGACGGTGTAGAACATCTCCTTGGCGGTGTCGCCCTTGCGGAACAGAACCTCGCCCTCTTTGTACTTGCGCCGGGTCATGAACGGCTTCAGCCAGTCCATCGACAGATCGCCTTGCGCCGACACGCGCGCTTTCTTGACCAGATTGAGCATCTGGTGCAGGCGGATCACGTTGATCGGCAGCGACAGCAAGTACAGCAGGAACGTCGCGACGGCGCCGGCGAGCGCGCCGTAGGCGATGAAGAATACCATGCTGATGATGCCGATGACGCGCAGCGGCACGATGGTTCGTACCATCAGTGTCGCGACATAGAAGATGGCGCCAATCAGCGCCAACATGTTTGCGAAGTTGATATTGGCGAGAAAAATGTCGAACAGACGATTAAAAATCGCTTCGTAGGTCAGGTTGGCCGGGTCGAGGCCGAGTTGGATCAGCAGCTTCTCGACCCTGAGATTCTGCGCCGCGTATTCAAGCGCGCGATCGAGGATGGATGACACATCGAGATTTGGGCCACGCATCAGTTCCCCACCAGCTTCTGCCAGGACGTTGCGCCGACGGAAATAGGGGCGGAACGGGTCCCAACCCGGCCGCCGAAGCCAATCCTTGGATGCCCCTGCGCGATGATTATAACGCAATTCTCGAAAGTCCCGAGTGACTTAGGTCATATGCCCCATGCGATGGCGTGGCTCGCGGGGTGGGACAGCGGCGAGGTCGGAAATCCGACGCGGCTTCGCGATCGCAATTTCAGGTACCGGGCACGGCCCAAGGCCTACGCGTGCGATCGTTCAGCTTGAACTCGGCAATTCGATCACGATAACTCTCTGTCAATGCGATGTCATCCCAGCCGTTGAGCAGCCGCATCCGCCGTGCCAGATCAATTTCGAACTTATAGACGCGATTGCCGCATGTGACGGTCTGCTGATCAAGGTCGACCGTTAAGGGCAGCTCTGGGGTGCCAACGAGCGCGCCCATGATCTCGGCCGCTTCCCCATCGGATACGACCGCTGTGAGCAGCCCGTTCTGTGTCGCATTGCCGGAAAAGATATCGCCGAACGATGGCGCGATCACGCAGCGCACGCCGTAATCGTGGAGCGCATAAACCGCGCCTTCGCGCGAGGAGCCGCAACCGAAGTTGCGGGCGCTGACGATAATCTTGGCTCCCCGCCAGGCCGGCTGGTTGAGCGGAAAGTCGGGGCGCTCTCGGCCCTGTCCATCGAAGCGCAGGTCGTGAAACAGCATGGGGCCGAATCCTGCCGCACGGGGGCGCTTGAGAAAGCGCGCTGGAATGATCTGATCGGTATTCAGATTGGCAAAGTTCAACGGACAGGCGGAGGAGGTCAGTCGCGTGAACTTTTCCATGACGGCTGCTCACAAAACTCGGCCGGCCAGCAGCGGCCGCACGTCGGCAAGATGGCCGGTGACGGCAGCCGCTGCCACCATCGTCGGCGACATCAGGTGCGTGCGCGCACCCGGCCCCTGCCGGCCGCGGAAATTGCGATTGGTGGTGGATGCACATCGCTCACCCGGCGCCACCAGGTCACCGTTCATCCCGACGCACATCGAACAGCCGGATTCTCCCCATTCGAGTCCGGCATCGCGGAATACGCGGTCGAGTCCCTCCTCCTCGGCCTGCCGTTTGATCAGCGAGGAGCCCGCCGACACCAGCCCGGGAACCTTGCTGAGGCGGCCGGCAAGGACCGCCGCTGCGGAGCGCAAGTCCTCAATGCGGGAATTGGTGCAGGACCCGATGAAAACCCGATCGACTGCGATCTCCGTAAGCTTTCGGCCGGCGGCGAGTCCCATGTAGTCGAGCGTCTCGCGCAGATACGTAGCGCGGTCCGCATTGGGTTCGCGCGCAGGGTCCGGCACGCTCGCCGTGATCGGCAGCGCGTCTTCGGGACTGGTACCCCAGGTCACAATGGGTGCAATGTCGGTCGCATCAAGACTCGCCTCCTGATCGAACGTCGCCGTCGGATCGGTGACGAGACCATTCCAAGCTTCGACCGCACGCTCGAAGTCCGAGCCCTTGGCGGCATAGGGCCGGCTCTCGAGATAGGCATAGGTCGTTGCGTCGGGCGCCACCATGCCGCAACGCGCGCCGGCCTCGATCGACATGTTACAGAGCGTGAGCCGCCCTTCGATCGACAGCGCGCGGATCGCCGAACCCGCGAATTCCACTGCGCAGCCGGTCGCGCCATCGGCACCGATATGCGCGATAATGGCAAGCACGATGTCCTTCGCAGCGATCCCGGCCGCCGTACGTCCGTCGACATTGATCCGCATGCGCTTGGGCTTGCGCTGCCAGATCGTCTGCGTCATCAGCACATGCGCGACTTCGGAAGCCCCGATCCCGAACGCATAGGCGCCGAGCGCGCCATGGCTCGACGTGTGGCTGTCGCCGCAGACGATCATCAGCCCGGGCAACGTGAGCCCTTGCTCCGGGCCGACCACGTGAACAATGCCTTGTCGCGGATCGTTGACGCCGAACAGCTCAATCCCGTGCTTTGCGGTATTCTCCTCGACTTGCCGCACCATGCGCGCGATCTCGGGAATGGCGATGTCGGTGCGCGAGCCGCGCGTCGGCACGTAATGGTCGGCAACGCCGAAGGTCAGGCCGGGCTCCGCCACCGTCGCGCCGCGCTCCGCGAGCTTGCCGAAAGCGTGGAACGATCCCTCATGGACGAAGTGTCGGTCGATCCACAGCAGCACCTCGCCATCATCGCGGCGCACGATTTCATGGGCCGACCAGATCTTGTCGATGATGGTTTGCGGTTCACTCATCCGGAACATGCGCTCCAAGCAATCATTCGGGATTCACGTTTCACGCCTTGAGCGTGTTCCAAAATGACGTCGACGGAGCCGATATCATAGAAGCCTGGAGAGACCAATGTTAGTCTCGCCGCCGAGCCGACCAGGGAGGGCCCAATGTCTCGCCAAATTTCGTCCGTCAGCCGCCGCCGGTTCCTGCAATCCACGGCGCTGGGTGCAACCACGACCGCCGGCCTGCTGCACGCGCCTGCCCTGCTGCGAGCACAGGCCGCCGCCATCAAGGTGGGTGTCCTTCACCCGGTTTCCGGCGCGCTTTCGTATTCCGGTCAACAGGGCCGCCTCGGTGCACAATTGGCGATCGAGGAGATCAACGCGGCCGGCGGCATCAAGGCCCTGCGCGGCTCCAAAATCGAGCCGGTGCTGGGCGATGCGCAATCCACCCCGGAAGGTGGCAACGCCGAAGTCGAGAAGATGAACGCCGCCGGGGTCGCGGCCATCGTCGGCGGCTATGCCAGCAGCATTTGCCTTTCGGCAAGTCAAACTGCGGCACGCTACGATCTGCCATACATTGTGGACGTCGGCGTGGTCGACAGCATCGTCACCCGCGGGCTGAAGAACACGTTCCGTTTCGGTCCGGGCTTCGGCATCATTGCCAAAGCCGCGCTGGACAACCTCGTGACCATCAATGAACAGGCCGGCAAACCCGCGAAGACCGTGATGATCGTGCATGAAGATTCGGCGTTCGGGTCTGGTCTCGCCAAGCTTCTCAACGCGCAGCTCCCGGAGCGCGGTTTTCAGGTGCTGGAAACCGTGCCGCATCCCACCCCGACCCGCGATTTCAACAACGTCGTGCTCAAAATCAAGGCGAACAATCCCGACCTGGTCATTCCGGCCGATTACTACAACGAATATGTGTTGCTGGCGCGAACCATGCAGCAACAGCGCGTGCGACCCAAGGGCATCTATTCGGTGCTCGGCGGCGCCGCCTCATCTTACAAGTTCGTCAAGGAGTTTCCTGAGGCGGCGCAATACATCATGGATTGCAATCACTGGTTCGACCCGAAGAACGCCAAGGCGCTGGAGCTGAAGAAAAGGGTCGACGCCAAGGGCGAGTTCTACACCTACGAAGTCTACATGAATTACTCGTGCATGCTCTTGCTCGCCGACGCACTCGAACGCGCTGCCAGCGCGGACCGAGCAAAGATCATCGCGGCGCTGGAAGGCTCGACCTTCTCAGGGCACGTCATGCCGTATGGCGCAACCAAGTTCGTCAACGGCCAGAATCAAGGTGCGGCGCCCGTGAATACGCAGGTGCTGGAAAATGACATCCAGGTGATCTTCCCGGCCGCGTTCGCCTCGGCAAAGGCCGTGTTCCCGATGCCGCGCACCTGAACGGCCGCGCTACTCGCCTCCCCTTGCGGGGAGGCGATGGGCGATGCACCTTCGGCACCCGACATTTGCGGCCGTCTCCGACGTTTACGTCCAAGGTCGATGGAAGCAGCCGGTTTGCGGCTCGCTCTGGATCCCATGCTGTCACCGGACATCCTGGTTGCGGCGGTGCTCAACGGCCTGATGACCGGCGCCGTCTATGCGCTGGTTGCGCTCGGGCTGACGCTGATCTATGGCGTCCTCCATATTATCAACTTCGCGCACGGCGCGTTGCTCACCGCAGCGATGTTCGCGGCCTACTTTGCGCATCAGCTTCTGGGTCTTGATCCGTATCTCGCGACCATCGTGCTCACGCCCGTATTCTACCTTTTGGGCTACGGGTTGCAGCGCTTTGTGATCGGTCCGGCTGCGCACGGTGACGACCGGAACATCCTGCTGGTGACGTTGGGTTTGGCGGTCGTAATCGAAAATGCGCTGCTTTACGCATTCCGCGCCGACACCCGGACCATCAACCTGCCATATGCCTTCGAGGTGATCGACGTCGGCCGCGCGTTCCTCGCGGTGCCGCGCGTCATTGCCTTCGTCGTGGTCTTCGTCGTGGCTCTGGGGCTGTGGCTCTTCATGCAATGGACCGATACCGGCAAGGCGATCCGCGCGGTCGCCAAGGAAAGGCTCGGCGCGGAGCTGTCCGGCATCGATGTCAGCCACGTCTACGCGGTGACCTTCGGGCTCGGCACCGCCTGCCTGGCGATCGCAGCCTGTCTGTTGATCCCGACCTATTACGTCAATCCACACGTGGGCAATGCGTTCGTGCTGATCGCGTTCACCGTGGTGGTGCTCGGCGGCATGGGATCGGTGGCCGGGGCCCTGGTTGGCGGACTGATGGTGGGCGTGGCCGAGAGCCTGTCCGGCCTCTACCTCGGGGAATCGCTGGGGCAAATCGGGATTTTCGCGATATTCATTCTGATCCTGCTGTTTCGCCCGAGCGGTCTGTTCGGAGAGTCGGCATGAAGGGGACGGCGGGAATCCTGGTGGCCCTGGCCTTCCTCGCCTTGGTGCCCTTCATCACCACGTCCAATGTGGTTCTCAATTTTCTATCGGTGGCGCTTTTGATCGCCCTGGTCGGCCAAGGCTGGAATTTGCTCGGAGGCTATGCCGGGCAGTACTCTTTCGGTCATGCGGCGTTCTTCGGCACCGGCGCTTATGCGACCGCAATCTTGCAGACACGGTACGGGGTCAACGCGTGGATCGGCTTCGTCATTGGCATTGCTGCCGGCGCCGCGATCGGAGCCACAATCGGCGGCCTCGTCTTCCGCTCCGGGCTCCGAGGCTCATACTTTGCGCTGGTGACGCTCGCCTTCGCTGAGGTGTTGCGGATCATCGCGAGCGTCACGCCGATCACCGGCGCAGGCGTCGGGCTGTTGATCAAGCTCGATTTGCGGCCAGAGGCGTTCCAGTTCCACAGCCGCGTGCCGTTCTACTGGATCATCCTGGCGCTGGTCGGTTTGTCGCTGATTCTTGCACGATTGATCGAGAACAGCCGCTTCGGCGCCTATCTCGCCGCAATTCGCGAAAACGACGATGCGGCGAAGGCGCTCGGCGTGGATACGGTGCGCGTCAAGCTCGTCGCCATGACGGTGTCCGCGGCCGTCACCGCGGCCGGCGGCTGCTTCTACGCCCAGTATTTCCTGTTCGTCGATGCCGGCATCGCCTATGGGCCGTGGATTTCGGTCGAGGCACTGCTGGCACCTGTCATTGGCGGCACGGGCACCGTGTTCGGCCCCCTCCTTGGGGCGGTGGTGGTGAAGGGGCTGGGCGAGGTCGCCAAGATGATGACCGGCGATGCGCCAGGTCTCGACCTCGTGATCTACGGCGGCGTGCTGATCCTGGTGGTGGCGTTCGCGCCCCGCGGCCTGGTCGGCCTGTTTGGCGACCTGCGCGACTGGCTGCGCACGCTTTGGGGCGAAATGCGCTGGCCCACGGAGCCCGGCCATGACTGAGCCGCTGCTGGAGGTCGAGCACATCTCGAAACGCTTTGGCGGCCTGCTCGCGGTTGATCACGCCTCGTTCACCGTCGAACAAGGCGGAATCACCGCTCTGATCGGCCCGAATGGCGCCGGCAAGACCACCTTGTTCGCGATCATCTCCGGCTTCCTCAAGCCGACCGGCGGCCGCGTGATCTATGAGAGCACGGACATCACCGGCATCCTGCCGCACCTTCTGGCGCGGCGCGGCATCGCCCGCACGTTTCAGATTGTGCAGCCATTCCTGGGGCTTACCGTTCGCGAGAACATCGCGGTCGGCGCCCATCTGACGCGCCCAACGCGCGCCAATGCGCTGGCCGCGGCGGGCGCAACCGCCCGCACGGTGGGGTTGGGCGATGTTCTGGATCGTCAGGCGGCGAGCTTGACCTTGGCCGGCCGAAAACGCCTGGAACTCGCGCGAGCACTGGCGATCGAGCCGCGTTTGCTGTTGCTCGACGAGGTGCTCGCCGGCCTCAACCCGTCCGAAATCCGCGACATGCTGCCGATTGTTCGCGCTGTTCGCGATCGAGGAATCACGATTCTGATGATCGAGCACGTGATGCAAGCCGTGAACAACCTCGCGGACAAGGTGTTCGTGTTGAACGAAGGCCGCGTCATCGCCGACGGCCCGCCGCAAGCGGTGGCGGTCGATCCCAGGGTGGTGGAAGCCTATCTCGGCCATGGCGCGGCAAGCCGGATCACCGGGGCGGCGCATGCCTAGTCCGCTGCTCACCGTGACCGATCTGCACGCCGGCTATGGCCTGATCGAAGTCCTGCGCGGCGTCGGCCTCACGGTGGGCCACGGCGAGATCGTCGCCGTCCTCGGCGGCAACGGCGCCGGCAAGTCCACGCTCAATCGCACCATCTCCGGCGTGCAACGGCCATGGCGCGGCGGCATCCGCTTTTCCGACATCGACATCGAGCGCGAGCGGCCGGCCGACATCGTCGCGCGCGGGCTGATCCATGTGCCGGAGGGCCGGCGCATCTTCCCCAACCTGAGCGTGCGCGAGAACCTCGACCTCGGCGCCTACCGCCGCGCCCACGCCCAGCGCACGCGCAACCGCGACCGCGCATTGGCCGTGTTTCCGCGGCTTGCACAACGGCTGGAACAGCGCGCCGGCACGCTGTCGGGCGGTGAGCAGCAGATGCTCGCCATCGGCCGCGGCCTGATGGCGGAGCCTCGGCTCCTGATTCTGGACGAGCCTTCGCTCGGGCTGTCTCCGTTGCTGGTCGAGGAGCTGTTTGGGTTGATCAGGACCCTCAACGCGCAGGGGCTTGCGATCCTTTTGGTCGAGCAGAACGTGGTGCAGAGTCTCGACGTGGCGGGGCGCGCCTACGTGCTGGACAACGGCACGTTCGTGCTGGAGGGCAAGGCGGCGCAGATCAAAAACGATCCGGATCTGAGGCGCGCTTATCTGGGAATGTGACAGTGAACCCGATGAACCCTCGCCGGTCATTCCGGATGCCGCGAAAGCGGCGATCCGGAATCCAGATGCAAACTCCGGCTCCATCTGGATTCCGGGTTCGCGAGCTTCGCTCGCGCCCCGGAATGACCGGCCCGTCATTCCGGGACGGCGCGAAGCGCCGGACCCGGAATCCAGAAGCAAGCTCTGACATTGTAGTATCTGGATTCCGGGTCGCGGTGACGCGCGCCCCGGAATGACCGGAGTCCTGACCATGCCCGAGACCCTGCGCTCCCGCCTCGCCAAAAGGCCGATCGTGGTCGCGCCCGGCGTGTACGATCCATTCACCGCATTGGTGGCGAGCCGAGCCGGCTTCACGACGCTCTACGTGTCGGGCGCCGCGATCGCCTACACGCGGCTGGGGCGGCCGGACATCGGCCTCGTCACCATGAGCGAGGTCGTGAACACACTGGCATTGATCCGCGATCGGGTGGATTGCCAGCTCATCGCCGATGCCGACACCGGCTATGGCAACGCGCTCAATGTTGTGCGCACGGTTCGCGAGTTCGAGTGCGCCGGCGCCAATGCGATCCAGCTCGAGGACCAGGACTTTCCGAAGCGATGCGGACACCTCGATGGCAAATCGCTCATTCCGGCGGAGGAGATGTGCGGCAAGATTCGCGCTGCGGTCGATGCGCGCCGCTCGCCAGAAACCTTGCTGATCGCGCGGACGGACGCGGTCGCAGTCGAGGGTTTCGAACGCGCGGTCGCGCGCGCCGCGCGTTATCAGGAGGCCGGCGCCGACGTGCTGTTCGTCGAGGCGCCGCGGTCGCGCGACGACCTCACGCGCATCGTCAAGGCGCTTGGCGGAAAACGGCCGCTGTTGGCCAACATGGTCGAAGGCGGCAAGACCCCAACCCTTCCCGCGGCCGAGCTCGAGGCGATCGGCTTTGCGCTGGTGATCTTTCCGGGCGCCATTGTGCGCGCGCTCGGCCACATGGCGAGCGAGTTCTACGCCTCGCTCGCCGCGCACGGCTCGAACGAGCCGTTCCGCAATCGCATGCTGGATTTTGCCGGCATCAACGATTTGGTCGGCACGCCGCAGATGATCGCGCTGGGGCAGCGCTATGAGCCGCCGGAATAATCGCTCCGTACGTATCGCCGACCAGCAGCTAGAGCTTGACCGACTGAGATGAAAACAGGCTCCGTTCCTTTCCGCGCAAGCGGGAACCCAGTCCGTGTGGCAAAGTACTGGGTCCCCGCTTCCGCGGGGACGAACGGGTGACTTAATCCGAAGCCCATCATTCTCTGGCCCTGTTTGGCTTCTTCCGAGAGCGGCTGGGGCGAGCGGCAGTTCGCGCCGACGTGTTCAGCGCCGCGGCGGCGCGAATGAGCGCCTTCAATGCTGTTTCATTGATCGTGTCGCCCTCATGGATGTCGATGGCCCGCCGCACGTTGCCTTCCAGGCTGGCGTTGAAGAGGCGTGAGGGGTCGTTGAGCGAAGCGCCCTTGGCGAAGGTCAGCTTCACGGCGTTCTTGTAAGTCTCGCCGGTGCAGATGATGCCGTCGTGCTCCCACACCGGAACGCCGAGCGGGTTCGACGGCTTTCGCCATTTCACCTCCTCGACCACGTCGGGTTCGGCCGCTCTGATGAGAGCGCGGATCCGCGCGAGCGTCTCGCCCCGCCAATCGCCCAACTTCTTGATTTTCGCATCGATCAACTGAGAGGCAGAGGCTTCGCCTTTGTTTCGTTCCATTCGCGTTCACTTCAACTGATGTACCCTCGACCTAATGAACGGCCGACATTGTCCGCTGTTCCGGCAGCTATTCGGCAACGCTCAATGACCGATGCAGTCTAATTCAAGCCCGACAGGCAATTCCGGATCACGCTTGTGTATCAATCTTATGTTGATTCGAATTGCCCAATGGACCGAGTAATGGGAGGAGGGAATTCGGTATGGGGTCATCCTCGATGTCGGACGATCGTAGATTAAAACCACCCTTTCATATCGCTCATCTGTCAGGTGGCTCGCAAATAATCTTTGGATCAGACGAAAAGGCGATTTTGACCCCCGTCAAAAATGCGAATCGGCTCGCGTTCTTTGGCCACGCGAAGCCTTCGCATGTTCATGAAATCGCCGCAGGGATGGGGATCAAAATGCTTGCGGCGGATTACGGCGATCATCATACCGAGATCGGCGGACCTCGTAGTGTCTACTTTTCTGTGTACCCATTTGGCGCGCCAAAAAACGCGACAATCAAACGCGCCGTTCCGTATTGGAGTGCTGTCGCTAATGCTCAAACCGATCGCGGCCTAGCGGCGAAGGCAGCTCGGATTGGTCATCAAATTACCATTCTCAATGTACGCCTGGCGAACACCATTCAAGCTTATCATCAATGCGCGACTGCTTTCGTTAAGGGGAACGACGAATTTGACATAATCAGCTCAAGTGGCTTCACCGTTCAAATCGCAGCGGAGATTCAAGGATTACTCAACGATCTCTATTCGTTGAGAGATTTCATTTTAGCATTTTACGTGGCGTTGCGATTTGTCGACCCTCTTAGCTTGCAGCAGATTCGAGAAAGGCTGAGGGCTGAAACGCAGCGAAATGGGTTAGACAACCTCATATTGACCGAATTGGAAGAAGGAGGAACTATCAAAGCGCTGTCGCGCTATCGCGCGCTTGTAGCACATGACCTACCACTTCTCTCTATGAAGTCGTCAGTCCACACGGTTCGAAAAATCGAATTTCGAGAGTTGAGCATTCCAAGACTCATTTTTCCTATCTTTGAAGAATTGTTGGCTGTAAAAGATCGGGGCAACCGAGACCTACCTGACCGCAAGATCGATGTGGAGTACTTGAAGGCGCTTAGAGGTAACCCAAATCCGCTAGATGCGTTGGACTTTTGTCATTCAGCGTTCGCAAAGCTTCTTGATATTGGCCAATGGCTTGCCACACAATTTAAGTTGAAATATGAGATATTGACCCTGACGGACAAGGAAATCGTTTCGTTTTCGATCAGATATGATTAATTGGCTTTCGCGCGCCGCGTAGGTGGATTGGCGCCGAAGCTATACTTGGCTGCCTTCGCTACGAGCCCCTTGGTGGCGGACTTGTTTGCGGCCTTTGCTGACGTCCTGGATGTTCTTTGGACCATTTGCGTCCACTCCAACTGAGCACAAGATATTAAAAAGTCGCGATCTGTTTCGCCGCCGAAGCACCGCCCGGGAGAAAACAACCATGCCCAACACCGTTCGACTGCACCGCGTGCTCGCCACGAAACCCGACAAGGTCTATCGCGCCTTCGTCGAGGCCGACGCCATGGCGAAGTGGTTGCCGCCCAACGGCTTTGCCTGCACCGTGCATCACCTCGACGCCAAGGTCGGCGGCAGCTTCAGAATGTCGTTCCGCAATTTCACCACGGGCAAGAGCCATGCCTTCGGCGGAAAATATCTGGAGCTCGTGCCCGGCGAGCGCCTGCGTTACACTGACAAGTTCGAGGACCCCAATCTGCCGGGCGAAATCCAGGTGACGGTTGAACTCAAGCCAGTCTCTGTCGGCACCGAGCTGAATATCGTGCAGGCAGGCCTCCCCGACGTCATTCCGGTGGAAGCGTGCTATCTCGGCTGGCAGGATTCGCTGCGGAACCTTGCGAGCCTGGTCGAGCCCGAGATCAATCAATAGTAACGTTCGCCTGCTCGCGCTTGATGTTTTGCCCAATGCGCCAGAGCACGCCGGTCGGGTCGGCAATCGTGAAGTCGCGGATGCCCCAGGGACGGTCATCGGGCGGCCCGGCGCGCACCGCGTATTTCGCAACCAGTTCAGCGCTCTCCACGCGTCGCCACCATGCCTCCACGTCGGCGACGAGCATGTGCATCATGAAATTGCCCGCGTGCTCGGGATTGTAGAAATTCTGCAGCAGGAAGCTGCACTCGCCGCATCGTATGTACGCGAGGTCGGAATCCGACCACGCGACGGCGAAGCCCAGATCCTCATAGAACCGCTTGGAGAGCGCGAAATCCCGCGCCGGCACGAACGCCTTGATCTCGATGGCATTCAGCTCGCCCATGGTGCCTCCTGACTGTTGTTCTGGAACGCATGTCGTTGCTCGGCCGTTCCTTGCGGGCCCGTCATGTGGAGGCGGCCCTTGGGCGCGCGCAGTGCGAGTTCGGTTCCACGATCACAATATGACCTTGGTCCGCGCACGCTCGCGCCGGATCGCCGCCAGATTCACCCAACAAGACGCGCACCGGGACTGGAGGGCTCACAATAAAGTGGAGCGCTTCATGCGTGCCTGCATCATCGCGGCGGCCGTCATCGCCCTCACCCAGCCGGCTCTCGCGGCAAAGTCTCACAAGAAGCATTCGCATCGTCATCACGTTTCCCATCTCTCGTATCATCATCACGCCGCGAAGCATCCTCGCGCGCACGTGCGGCTGCGGCGGGTGCCGATCGAGGCCGGCTACTACGCCACGCCGCAAACCTTCGTGCGCGTGAACGCGATCGGCAGGCCGGCTTTCGGCGAGCCGTCGTTCCCGAACCGGCCCTGGCAGCAGACGTGGGCAACCGCCGCCGCGCCACAGGCCGTGCCGTTCGGTGAAGGCGCGCCGCGCCTGCGCCGCGCGCGTGTGCGCGATAGCGCGCTCGACGCCATGATCGCGCGCCACGCCGCCGCCAACGGCCTGCCGGTCGAGCTCGTGCATCGCGTGGTGATCCGCGAGAGCGGCTACAATCCGCGCGCGCGCAACGGCAGCAACCTCGGCCTGATGCAGATCAAGCACGCGACCGCGCGCGGCGTCGGCTACACCGGCTCGGCGTCGGGCCTGATGGATCCCGAAACCAACCTCACTTACGCGGTGCGCTATCTCGCGGGCGCCTACCGCGCGGCAAGCGGCAATGCGAGCCGCGCGGTCGCGCTCTACGCCAGCGGCTATCACGGCCGCGGTGTGCCGCGCGCGACGCGCGTTGCCGCCACGCCAGGGCAAGCCCAGCCGTGGGAGGCGCAGATGACGCCGGGACGGCGGTGGTAATCCGCGGCGGCTGACCATCGTCGGAAGGGTTCATGCGCGAGGCCCGAATCGCCTCAATCGATCTTGACGCCGACCGACTTGATGACCGCGCTCCATCGGACGATTTCCGATTTAAGCAGCTTGCCAAGCGCCTCAGGTGAAGAGCCCTCGGCCGCGTAGCCGGACTGGGTCAGCTTGTCCTTGATGGCCGGGTCGGCGAGCGCGGCGTTGGTATCGGCGCTGATCTTGTGGACGATCTCCGGCGGCGTCTTGGCCGGAGCGAACAGCGCCTGCCACGCCGTCACCTCGTAGCCCGGCAGCCCCGCCTCGGCGACGGTCGGCACCTCCGGCGCCGCTGCATCGCGCTTGGCGCCGGTGCTCGCCAAGACCCGCACCTGTCCGGACCGCGAGTAGGACAGCAGCGCACCGCTGCCGAAATAGCAGTCGACGCGACCCGGTATGAGATCGGCGAACGCCGGTGACGCGCCGCGATACGGCACGTGGGTCATTTCGATGCCGGCCATCTGCAAGAACAGCATCTCGGCCAGAAATGGGGCGCTGCCGGTGCCGGGCGAGGCCATGGTGAGCTTGCCGGGATGGGACTTGGCATGCTCGATCAATTCCTTGATCGAGCGGGCCGGCGAAGAATTGGGCACAAATATGAAATAAGCGAGCTCGGTGACCAGCGAGACTGGCGCGAAATCCGCAACCGGATCGTAGGTCAGCGAGCGATAGAGGCTGGCATTCACGGCGAGCGAGGAGGTCGCGAACAGGATCGTGTAGCCATCGGCATCGGCGCGCGCGGCATGTTCGTTGCCGATATTCGTGCCGGCGCCGCCCTTGTTCTCGATGTAGACCTGCTGGCCCCACATCTTGGACAGTTTCTCGGCGACCATTCGCGCGACGATGTCGGTCGGGCCGCCGGCGGCAACCGGCACGATGATGCGCACGGGCTTGTTGGGGTAGTCGGATTTCGGCCCCTGCGCCCGCGCCGCTCGAACCAATAGGGTCGGCGCCAAGGCCTGCGCGGCCGAAAGCGCAATCAAGCGGCGACGGGTCAGCATCACGGCACCCCGCTGTACGGCACCCCGCTGTCTCGATTGTCGCATTGTAGCCTTTAAGCAAAACGTCGGTTAGCTGGCGAAAGGTCGCGCTTTCGCCGAGGCTGAATTTCCCGCCAAGGCTTGCTGTTTGCGCAGCCTTTCCGCTGGCTTTACCCTGGATGTGTCAGTGGTTCTGCAAGCCTATGGGGAAATGCGATGACGCGGTTTGCGCTGTTGCTCGTGCTGGCACTGCTGGGCGGAGGGAGCCTCCTCACCGCGCAAGAAAAGGTCGAGACGCGGGGCATCACCGCCGCGGTCAAGCTGGAGGAGGTCATCTACGGGCACCTGCATGAACTCAACGGCAAGTTCAAACTTCGCGCGAGTGAAGTAACGATCGCTCCCGGTGGATTCCTGGGCGTGCACCACCATGTCGGCCCAGGGGTTCGCTACGTGCTTTCCGGCGAGGTGGCATTCACCGAGGGAGGCCAGACAACAGTTTTTCGAGCTGGCGATTACTTCTTTGAAACCGGAAATCTCGCCCATACCGCCGAGAACAAAGGGAAGGAGCCACTTCGCATCCTGTTTGTGGAGATCATCCCGAAGGACTGGACCGCTCCTACAATCATCCCACCCAAGCCGTGATGAGCGCGCGATGCGCCGCGCCACTGGTCAGCCAAATTGGTCCTGCTCGTGACAACACTCGACGCGGTCACGCTTGCAGTTCTCAACGGCCGGCTCGTCCAGATCGCCGACGAGATGGACGCGACGCTCTACCGTTCCGCGTTCAATCCGATCATCGCCGAGGCGCACGACGCCTGCCATGGCCTGTACCACGCCGAGACCGGGGCGACGCTGGTTCAGGGCACCTCCGGCCTGCCGATTTTCGTCGGCGCCATGGCGTTCGCCGTCAAGGCCGTGATCGACAAGGTGGCGCGCGACGGTGGGCTCGCCGAAGGCGATACCTATCTGTTCAACGACCCTTACGACGGCGGCACCCATCTCAACGACTTCCGGCTGGTGCGTCCGCTGATGCGCGGCGGCAAGGTGTTCGCTTGGATCGCTTCGGTCGGCCACTGGCTCGACATCGGCGGCGCGGTGCCCGGCAACTACAACCCGAAGGCCACCGAAAGCTTTCAGGAGGGCGTGCGCATCCCGCCGGTGAAGCTCGTGCGCGGCGGCGTCCTGCAGCAGGACATCATCGACATTCTGGCCGCCAATTCGCGCGTGCCGCAGTCGAACTGGGGCGATCTCAACGGCCAGCTCAACGCGCTCGACCTTGGCGAACGCCGGCTGCATGCGCTGCTCGACGAATACGGCGACGCGACCGTTGCGGCGGCGCTTGCTGCGCTCACATCGCGCGCCGAAGCGCTGATGCGCGCCAACATCGCCGCGCTGCCCGATGGCAGCTATAGCTTCGACGACTTCCTCGACAACGACGGCGTCACCGACGAGCCGCTCCGCATCGCGCTCGACCTGACGATCTCCGGCGACCGCATGCGGCTCGATTTCTCGCGCTCGGCGCCGCCGTGCGAGGGCCCGCTCAACATCGCGCGCTCGACCGCGATCGCCTGCTGCTACGTGGCGCTCAAGCATATCTTCACCGACGTGCCGGCGAATGCCGGCTGCCTCGCCCCGATCGAATTCGTCATTCCCGACACCACATTGCTGGGGGTCTCGGCGCCGCGCCCGGTCGCGGGCTATACCGAGACCATTCTGCGGGTCATCGATGTGATTTTCGGCGCGTTCGCGAAGGCCGCGCCGGAGCGCGCGCAAGGCGCGCCGTTCGCCACCATCAACGCGCTCTCGCTTGCCGGTTGGCGCGAAGGCCGGCGGCGCTGGATCATGTTCTGCTTCTTCGGCGGAGGACTCGGCGGCAATCCGGAGAGCGACGGGCTCAACCACTCCAACAATCCGATCTCGACCGCGACCATTCCTCCGGTGGAAATCCTGGAGTCGCTTTATCCGGTGCTATTCACGCAGTGGGCGCTACGGCCGGATTCCGGCGGCCCGGGCCGGCATCGCGGCGGGCTTGGCGCGATCTACGAGATCGAGGCGCTGGCCGACGGCGGCGCCGAGGTGTTTCTGATCGGCGAGCGCGGCAAGTATCCGCCGTTCGGGGTCAATGGCGGCAAGCCCGCTGCGCTCAATCGCTTCGTCTATGGCACCGACAGCGGCGAGGCCACGCCGCCGCTCGTCACCAAGATCACCGATGTCAAAATCCGCCGCGGACAGCGGGTGCGGTTGGAAACCCCGGGCGGGGGCGGGTTCGGCGACCCGGCCACGCGCGATCCCGAGCGCGTCGCGCGCGACGTGCGGCTCGGCTACGTGTCGCGCGAAGCGGCGCGGCGTGACTACGGCGTGGCGTTACACGACGACTCGCTCGATGCCGCCGCAACAGCCAAGGCACGCGAGAAATTATCGACATGACTGCACGCGGCGTGATCGTCGGCGTCGATGTCGGCGGCACCTTCACTGACTTGTTCCTGCTCGACACCGCGGCCGGCAAGTTCCGCACGGCCAAGGTGCCATCACGACGTGGCGACGAGGCGGAGGGATTTCTCAACGGGCTGAACGCACTCGGCGGCGCAGCCGCGATCGATTCCATCGTGCACGGTACCACGGTGGGCACCAACACGCTGCTGGAACGCCGCGGGCCGAAGATCGGCATCATCACCACACGCGGCTTTCGCGATGTGCTCGAGATGCGCCGCCGCGACCGCCGCCGCACCTGGGGCCTGTGGGGCGACTTCGTGCCGCTCGCCGAACGCGACCTGCGCATCGAGGTCAGCGAGCGCACGCTTGCCGACGGCACGATCCGGCAGGCCGTCGACCCTGTGGAAATCCGAGCGGCGGCAAACGCTTTGCTTGAAAAGGGCGCGCAGAGTGTCGCCGTCACCTTCATCAATGCTTACGCCAACCCCGACAACGAGCGGCGCGCGCTCGCAGAATTGCGCGTGCTCTGGCCCAACGAGTTCATCTCCGTCTCGCACGAGGTCCTGTCGGAAATCCGCGAGTTCGAGCGGTCCTCGACGGCCGCGATCAATGCGTATCTTCAGCCGGTGGTGACGGCTTATCTCGGCAAGCTCGATGCCACACTCACTTCAAAGAAATTTCCCGGCCAGTTGCACATCGTCCAGTCGAACGGCGGGATGATGTCGACCGTCACCGCGCGGCGACTGCCGGTGCGCACCGCGCTATCAGGGCCGGCCGCGGGGGTGGTCGCCGGCGCGGCGCTGGCAAAGGCTTCCGGCTTCGACAACCTCATCACCTGCGATCTCGGCGGCACGTCGTTCGACGTGTCGGTGGTCGCGGACGGGAAGGTCGCGGTCGCGGCGCAGACCACCATCGATTTCGGGCTTGTCATCCGCACGCCAATGATCGAAATCACCACCATCGGCGCGGGCGGCGGCTCGATCGCCTCGGTCGATCGCGGCGGGCTCCTGCAAGTGGGGCCGGAAAGCGCAGGCTCGCTTCCCGGCCCGGCCTGCTACGGCGAGGGCAACACGCGGCCGACGCTGACCGACGCCCAGGTCGTGCTCGGCCGCATCAACGCCCAGCGTCCGCTCGGCGGCGAGCTGAAATCGCTCAACGTCGAGGCGGCGCGGCGGGCGATCGCCGGCCATGTGGGTGCACCGCTCAACCTCGACCCCGACGCGGCAGCGGCCGCGATCGTGCGCGTCGCCGAAGCCCGCATGGCGGGTGCGATCCGGCTGGTTTCGATCGAGCGCGGGCACGATCCCGCGAAATTCGTCGCCGTGGCATTTGGCGGCGGCGGCCCCCTGCACGTCGGGGCGCTGATCCGCGAGATCGGGCTCAAGGGAGCGGTTGTGCCGCGCTTTCCAGGCGTCACGTCTGCATTGGGCTGCGTGCTGGCCGATCTGCGTCACGATCTGGTGCAGACGCTTAATGTCATGCTTGAAGGACTTGATGTGGCGTCGCTGGAACAGCGGATGTGCGAGCTAGGCAAACAGGCCAGCACGGTGATTGCAGCGGCGGGCATTCCGGTCGAACGGACCGAGGTGCTGCACGAGCTCGACATGCACTACCTCGGTCAAACCCACACCGTGTCGGTGCCGCTGCCGGTGACGCCGGGCGACCGTCTCGGCCTCAGCGAGAGCATGGTCCGCACCGCGTTCGACACGGCCTACCTCGGCTCGTTCAGCCGGCTGCTGCCTGGGCTTGCGACCCGGATCGTGTCGCTGCGGGTGGCGGCAATCGGCCGGCGGCCGGCATTCGACTTCGCGGTGTTCGCCCCCGCCGCCAACGCCTCATTGCAGCAGGCGCGCCTCGGATCGCGCCCGGTCTGGTTCGAAGGCGGCTGGCGCGACACCGCGATCTGGCGGCGCCTCGAACTGCCCGCCGATTCGCGAATTGAGGGGCCGGCGATCCTGGAGCAGCCCGACGCCACCATCGTGATCGAGCCGGGACTGGCCTGCCGGACCGACGGGTTCGGCAACCTGCTGGTCGGGCCAAGCGGCTGAACCCTGGCCGGCCGCTGCCGCTCGCGACCTCCTGCCCGCCCCGTTGACCTTTGGCAAACGCCATTGAATCCAAGGGCATAGACCGTTATCTTGAGGGTGCGAGCCGGCTGCTCGCGGCGTTTACCCAGTGTTGGCGATGGCGGCCCGTCGTGATGGCGGGCCATCGCCTTTTGGGGGATATTTGGCAATGACGCGGCCCAACCGCACCGACCACATCCGCCTGACCTCGCACCCGGCGCCCGGTGCGAAGCCACGGTTCCCCATCCGTTGGGGAGCGGCGACCGCGCGCGAGCGGGGGCCGATTGTCGGCACCGTGTCGCGGCCGCAGGAGCGCAACGTTATCGGCAGCCACGGCGGCTCGTATGCGGTGTACCGAGCACTCGCGGTGTCGTCCGGCGCGCTCGATCCGATCCGCCGGCCCGACCTGACCAACACCCACCCCGCCGCCACCCTCGGCCCGTTCTCGCAGTGGGCGGAACCCGCGCGGATCGTATCGCTCGATCCCTGGGGCCACCTGGCGACGGAGGCGTTCGGTCCGGAGATTGCGGAAGGCTCGGATATTCGCCCAAGCATCGCGATTACCCGCGCCCGGCTCGATCTGCCGGAACTGCAGGCGGCACTGGCCGCCGGCCGGCTCAAGAACGACGGCACGGTGGTACACGCCAGCGGCGGCGTGTCGGTGGTGAAGATCGCCATCGATCCGGTGTGGTATCTGCCCGGCATCGCGGCACGATTCGGAACCACGGAAAAAAACTTGCGGCGCGCCTTGTTCGAGCAAACCGCCGGCATGTTCCCGGAATTGGTGACGCGGCCCGACCTGCAGGTGTTCCTGCCGCCGATCGGCGGTACCACGGCGTACTTGTTCGGGGACGTCACCAAACTACCTGACCACCGCACCCGGATCACCTGCCGGGTGCACGACGAGTGCAACGGCTCCGATGTGTTTGGCTCCGACATCTGCACCTGCCGGCCCTATCTCATTCACGGCATCGAGGAGTGCGCGCGCGCCGCGCAGGCTGGCGGGCTCGGGATCATCGTCTATAACCGCAAGGAGGGCCGCGCGCTCGGCGAGGTCACCAAGTTCCTGGTCTATAACGCTCGCAAGCGCCAGGAGGGCGGCGACAGCGCGGCGCAGTATTTCGAGCGGACCGAATGCGTGGCCGGCGTGCAGGATGCCCGGTTCCAGCAGCTCATGCCCGACGTGGTGCACTGGCTTGGCCTCAAACGGATCGACCGTTTTGTGTCGATGAGCGACATGAAATACGACGCGCTGGTCGGCCAGGGCATCGACATCGTCGAGCGGGTGCCGCTCCCCGAGGAGCTGGTGCCAGCCGACGCGCATGTCGAGATCGCGGCGAAGAAGGCGGCCGGCTACTACACGCCCGAGCCGCCAAAGCCGCAGGAGCTGACGGACTCGGTCGGCCGCGCGCTCGAAAAATACTGATCCGGTTCTGGCAGGCGACCGTGAAGCCCGACTGGGCCGCTGCGATTTCCCTTTTGAACGCGGAGGCCGTGCGCGAGCGCGCGCAAGCGATGCTGGCGGTCGGGCTGGAAGACCAGCTTCCGAACTTCCGGGTCGATCTGCGTCAGCTTGAAGCCGCGACCGACCTTGTGCTGGCGACGACGCGCAAAACCTATCCCACCCTCGATATTCCGTTCCATTCGCGCTGGCGGCATTTCGTGCTCGGCGGCCGCGACCGCTGGGCCGCAATCGCTGAACCTGCGCCATGGCGGGACCGTGCCGCCCGCGCGCGTGCCGAATTCGACATCGCGATCGTCAGCGTACTGCTGGACGCCGGCGCCGGCCCCCAATGGCGCTACCGCGACCCTACGACTGGCGAGCAATTCGGCCGCTCCGAGGGATTGGCGCTCGCAAGCCTTGCGATGTTCGCAGCCGGAGCTTTTTCCTGCAATTCCAGGGACCCGTTACGGGCCGATGCTGAAGCGTTGAAGAATCTGCGCGTTGAGAAGCTGCGCGAAGGCTTTCAGATTTCGGATGAAAATCCGTTGGCGGGCGTCGAGGGCCGTGTCGACCTGCTGCGGCGATTGGGCGAGGTCGTCGCGGGCAATCCCGTCAGCTTTGCCGAGACGGATACGCCGCGGCCCGGTGGCCTGTTCGATCGGCTTTGTCACAAGGCCGCCGGGGTTTCCATTCCAGCGCCCGAGATCGTGAAGGACATTCTGCTGTTGCTGGGCGCGATCTGGCCATCGCGGCTCAATCTCGGCAACGTTTGGCTCGGCGACTGCTGGCGGCATCCCTCGCTCGTCACCGATGACCAGACCAGCGGTCTCGTGCCGCTGCACAAGCTGTCGCAATGGCTCGCCTACTCGCTGATCGAGCCGTTGCAGCGCGCCGGCATCGCGGTCACCAATGTCGATGGCCTCACCGGGCTTGCCGAATACCGCAATGGCGGCCTGCTTATCGACACCGGGGTACTCGTGCTGCGCGATCCGGCGGATGCCGCGCGCGAGCACGACGTGTCCTCGCCGCTGGTGGTGGAATGGCGCGCGCTCACCGTCGCGCTGCTGGATCGCCTCGCCGACTCGCTTCGCCACAAACTCAAGCTCAATGCCGTGGCGCTGCCGCTCGCCAAGGTGCTCCAAGGCGGCACCTGGTCCGCCGGCCGGGTGATCGCTCGCGAGCGCAGGCCCGACGGTGCGCCGCCGCTCAAGGTGTCGAGCGACGGCACCGTGTTTTGAACCAAAGACCGAGGAAACCGATGCAAGGCGTCACCGTCGTCGATCATCCGCTGGTCCAGCACAAGCTCACGCTGATTCGCGGCAAGGATATATCGACCAAATCGTTCCGCGAGCTGCTCAAGGAATTGGGGATGCTGCTGTGCTACGAGGTGACGCGCGACCTGCCGCTCACCGATGTCGAGATCAGCACGCCACTCGCCCGCATGAAGGCCAAGCGCATTGCCGGCAAGAAGCTCGTGCTCGCACCCGTCCTGCGCGCCGGCGTCACCTTTGCCGAGGGCATGCTCGATCTCATTCCGGCCGCCCGCGTCGCCCACATCGGCCTCTACCGGGATCCCGAGGCCCTCGTCGCTGTGGAATATTTCTTCAAGGCGCCGTCGGACCTGCATGAGCGGCTGGTGATCGTGATTGCGCCGGTGGTCGCCACCGGAAACGCCGCAGTAGCAGCGATCGACCGATTGAAAGAGCACGGCGCAAGGGACATTCGCCTGGTCTGTCTGCTCGGCGCGCCCGAAGGCTTCGAGCGCGTGCGCGGCGCGCATCCCGACGTCACGATCTGGACCGCCGCGATCGACCAGGGGCTCGACGCGCACGCTTATATTCTGCCCGGCCTCGGCGACGCCGGCGACCGTGCCTACGGGACGAGATAAGGTGGCTGCATGGGCCGCAAATCCGTTGCGCCGACGGGGTGAATCATGACCACGATCGACGGCCGCATCGTCGGCACCTGGCGGCTCATCAGGACCCAAGGGGTCGACGACAACGGCAAGCCCCTGCCGCCGCCCTACGGACCGGTGCCGAACGGCGTGGTGTGCTTCGAGCCGGGCGGCCGCATGTATTGCGTGCTGTGCGACGGTCGCGCCGAACTGCCGCCCGGCGAGCCGCGCCAGTTCATGTCGTATGCGGGCAAATACACCTTCGACGGCACCACGCTGTCGACGCGCGTCGACGCTTCATCGGACGCCAGCCGGGTCGGCGGCGACCAGGTTCGCACGGTGCGCTTCGAGAACGATAAGATGGTGCTGGCGCCGCCGCGGCGACTCTATGCGGGCGTGATGCAGCATCAGGAATTGCTGTGGGAGCGTGTGAGCTAGGGCGGGAGCAACATGAACTCGTCGTGTGGGGATTCGCCTCTGCCATCCGCCGATGCGCTCGCACTGGCCGACGAGAGCGATATTCCCACTTTGATGAAGGCCGCTGCCCGCCTGCGCGACGCGGGCCACGGCAACGTCATGACCTACTCGCGCAAGGTGTTCATCCCGCTCACCCATCTGTGCCGAGATTCCTGCCATTACTGCACGTTTGCACAGCCGCCGCGGGCCGGCGAGCCGGTGTACATGAGCCCGGCGGAGGTGCTGGCGGTCGCCCGAAAGGGCGAGGCGGCCGGCTGCACCGAGGCGCTGTTCACGCTCGGCGACAAGCCGGAGCTGCGCTATCGGCGCGCCCGCGGCGCGCTCGAAGCGCTCGGCCATGAATCGACCCTCGATTATTTGCGGGCGATGGCTGAAATGGTACTCAGGCAAACCAGCCTGCTGCCGCATCTCAACCCTGGCGTCATGGCGTCGGCAGAGCTTGCGATGCTGCGCCCGGTCTGCGCCTCGATGGGATTGATGCTGGAAACCAGTTCGGCGCGACTTTGCCAGCGCGGCGGGCCGCATTTCGGCTCGCCCGACAAGCGACCCGCGGTGCGGCTCGCCACCATTCGCGCCGCCGGCGATCTCAACATTCCTTTCACCACCGGATTGTTGATCGGCATTGGCGAAACCCGTCGCGAGCGGATCGAGAGCCTGCTGGCCTTGCGCGACCTGCACGAATTTTCCGGCCACATCCAGGAGCTGATCATCCAGCCGTTCCGGGCCAAGCCCGGCACGCGGATGGCATATCATCCTGATTGTTCCGCGGACGAGCTGTTGTGGACCATCGCGGTCGCGCGATTGATGTTTGGGACGGACATGAACATTCAGACGCCGCCCAATCTTGCGCCCGACCTGATAGGGGATGCCGTCGCGGCCGGCATCAATGACTGGGGCGGCATCTCCCCGGTCACAGCCGACTTCGTCAATCCGGAGGCGCCCTGGCCGCCAGTCGAAGCGCTGGCCGAGCGCATGCGCCAATGCGGCCGCACGTTGGTGCCGCGCCTGCCGATTTATCCGGCCTATGCGCGCGAGCTTTCGCGCTGGTCCGATCCGGCAGTGCGGCCGGCGATCCTGCGGGCCAGCGACAGCGGGTATTTTGCGCGTGATTCGTCCTGGTTTGCCGGTGAGGCCGCGCCAGCGCCGGCGATGCCACGAAGGCGCATACCCGCAGGGCGCCAGATCGACATCGATCCGCTTCTCGGCAAGGCGTCTCGCGGCATGGAGCTGTCGGAAGCCGAGATTGCGCGCTTGTTCTCGGCGCGCGGCGCGGTTTTCGACGCCGTGTGTAAGGCCGCAGACGAGCTGCGAGGGCGGGCTAGCGGCGACACCGTGCGATATGTCGTTAACCGCAACATCAACTACACCAACGTGTGCTCGTATCGCTGCGCGTTTTGCGCGTTCTCCAAGGGCAGGACCGCGGCGCATTTGCGCGGCCCGGCCTACGATCTCGATCACGAGGAAATCGCGCGCCGCGTCGGTGAAGCCTGGCAGCGCGGCGCGACCGAAGTTTGCATGCAGGGCGGCATCCATCCAGGCTATACCGGGACCACCTACCTCGCGATCCTGCGCACCGCGAAGGCCGCCGTGCCGGCGGTGCACGTGCACGCGTTCTCGCCGCTGGAAGTCCGACAGGGCGCACAGACGCTTGGCATTGCGGTCGTGGATTTTCTGCTCCGCCTGCGCGACGCGGGGCTGGGTTCGCTGCCCGGCACGGCTGCGGAAATCCTCGACGACGAGGTGCGCGCCGTCATTTGCCCGGACAAGCTCAGCGCGCAAGAATGGCTCGACGTGGTCGAAACCGCGCATCGCGCAGGGTTGCGCACCACCGCGACCATCATGTTCGGCCATGTCGAGCGCGCCGAGCACTGGGCACGGCATCTGCTCAGGATCCGGCGCCTGCAGGACAAGACTGGCGGCTTCACCGAGTTCGTGCCGCTACCGTTCGTCCACATGGAGGCCCCGATCTACCGCCAGGGCCGCGCGCGACGCGGACCGACCTGGCGCGAAGCCTTGCTGATGCACGCGGTTGCGCGGCTCGTGCTGCATCCGCTCATCACAAACATTCAGGTGTCGTGGGTGAAGATGGGCGTCGATGGCGCCAAGGCGTGCCTTCGGGCAGGCGCCAATGATCTCGGAGGCACCTTGATGAACGAGAGCATTTCCCGCGCGGCCGGCGCAGCGCATGGCGAGGAGCTGCCGCCGGAAGCGATGGACCGCCTCATCGCGTCGCTCGGCAGACGGCCCGAGCAGCGAACCACGCTCTATACACCGGCGCCTGCCGGGCAACGCCGCGCGTCTTATTGCACAGCGGCCCTTGCACCCGTGGTGCAAACGCCCGCGATGCGCCATGCTCGTCATGCGACGATGGATGACGCTGTCGCGGTGAGCGGCCTGGACCTTTGATGCAACGAAAATACACCCTCGCCATCCTGGGGGGCACAGGGCAGCAGGGCTCCGCGCTCGCGCTGCGATGGGCGAAGGCCGGCCACCGCATCATCATCGGCTCGCGCGACCCTGCAAGGGCCACGGCGGCGGCCGAGCAGCTCAAAGCGAAGCTGCCCGCCGCCGATGCCAGCGGCACAAGCTACCGCGAGGCCGCGGCTGCCGCGGAGGTGGTGGTGCTCACGGTGCCGTATGCGGCGCAGCGCACGACGGTCGAAGAGGTGCGAGCAGCGCTGACCGGAAAAATTCTGATCGATGCCACCGTTCCGCTTGTTGCTCCCAAGGTTGCGCGCGTGCAGTTGCCGCCGGAGGGCTCCGCGGTGGCCGCCGTCCAGAAGCTTTTGGGCAAGGCGGTGCGCGTTGTCTCGGCATTCCAGAACGTATCGGCCCATCATCTGAGGGACTTGGCGCACGATGTGGATTGCGACGTCCTGGTTTGCGGCGACGACGTGGCGGCGCGGGACCTGGCCGCCCAACTTGCGGCCGACATGGGGCTGCGCGCCGTGCACGCCGGATCGATTGTCAATTCCGCGGCGACCGAAGCCCTAACCTCGCTGCTGATTTCGATCAACCTGCGCTACAAGATCGCCGGCGCCGGGATTCGCATCACGGGCCTGCCTTAAGCCGGAACTTATAACGGCATCAACTGATTAGCGTTGGCTCGAGCGCCGGCGCGCTTGACCGGCCCCGTTCAGCAAATCCTTGAAAGCTCAGGAACAAGCACCGTCTGCGCGACGTTGCTCCTCATACAGCGCGCCCGGCGCGCTTTGCTCACCGATGCTGCAGGCCACGGAGAGCCGCCCATGACGCGTTCCAAACACCACGCGCGGCCGCAAGCCTGGAGCCGCCGGAATTTCCTCGCAACCACGGTGGTCTCAACCATGTCAGTCACGCTGCTCGAGCGATCCGAGGCGAAAGCCGCGCAGCGGCCGACACGCGTCGACCCGCGCGCGCCGCTCAAGATTACGATGCGGGTCAACGGCCAAGACCGTCAACTCGCCCTCGATGCGCGGACGACCTTGCTCGACGCACTGCGCGAGCACCTCGGCCTGACCGGCAGCAAGAAAGGCTGCGATCACGGCCAATGCGGCGCCTGCACCGTGCTCCTCAATGACCGGCGCGTGCTGGGATGTCTGACGCTCGCGGCCAGTGTGGAAGGGCTGGAAGTTACAACGATCGAAGGCTTGGCGGCGCCGGACGGGACGTTGCACCCGATGCAGCAGGCATTCATCGATCACGACGCGTTCCAATGCGGCTATTGCACGCCGGGACAGATCGTCTCGGCGATTGCCTGCGTGAACGAAGGCCACGCCGAAAGCGACGCCGAAATCCGGGAACACATGAGCGGCAATCTCTGCCGCTGCGCGGCGTATCCGAACATCGTCGCCGCGATCAAGCAGGCCAAGTCCGAAATGTGAAGAGGCCACCATGCGGCCATTCCAGTTTCTGCGCGCCGACGACGCCCAGGCTGCCATCTTCGCTCACGCCGCCAGCGATGACGGCGGGCTCGACGGGTCGAGCCAATACCTTGCCGGCGGCACGACCCTGCTCGACTTGATGAAACTTGACGTGATGCGGCCGTCACGGGTCGTCGATATCAACACGCTGCAAGACGGGGCGATGGGGGAAATTGCCTTCGATTCCGATGGCCTGCGGCTCGGCGCGATGGTGCGCATGTCGGACGCGGCCGACCATCCGGAGGTGCGCAGGCACTTCCCGGTGGTCGCGCAAGCGCTGCAGCTTGCGGCCAGCGGGCAAATCCGCAACATGGCTTCGCTTGGCGGAAATGTTCTGCAACGTACCCGCTGCACGTACTTCCGCGATCCGTCCTACGTCAACTGCAACAAGCGCAATCCGGGCTCGGGCTGCGCCGCCCTCGAGGGGATCAATCGCGCGCACGCGGTACTCGGCACCAGCGATGCTTGCATCGCAACTTATCCCGGCGACTTTGCGCAAGCGCTGATGGCGCTCGAGGCGCACGCCGAAATCTCCGGAGCAGGCGCCAGCCGCTACATTCCGTTCGCCGCACTGCACCGGCAGCCGGGACAGACCCCTCACATCGAGACCACGCTCGCGCCGGGAGAACTGATCACGGCATTTCGCGTGCCGGCGACGCCGTTCGCGCGGCGCTCGTTGTTCCTCAAGATTCGCGATCGGGAATCCTATGAATTCGCGCTGGCGTCGGCCGCAGTGGCGCTCGATATGGAGCGCGATACCGTGCGGGAGGCGCGTATCGCACTTGGCGGGGTCGCGACCGTCCCATGGCGCGCCCGCGAGGCCGAGGCCCGCTTGAAGGGCCGGCGCCTCGACGGCGAAACCGCAGCCGCGGCCGCCGAGGCCGCCTTCGCTGAGGCAAAGCCCCGCGAACACAATGCATTCAAGATCGAGCTTGGCAAGCGCACGCTGGTTCGCGCGCTGCGTCAGGCCGCGGCCCTGGAGACGTGACATGAACCGCGCCGCTCCCGAACCGAAAGACAATATGGGCGAACCCGCGCCGCGGCTCGACGGCCGGCTGAAGGTGACCGGCGAGGCCCGTTACGGTTCGGATTTTGCCGTCGGCAATCCAGCGCACGCATTCCTGGTGACAAGCACGATCGCCTCGGGCCGCATTGACGGCATGGATTTAGATGAAGCCAAGGCCGTTCCGGGCGTGCTGGAGATTTTCACCCACGAAAACACGGCGGAGCTCAAGCCGCTCAAATACTCGCCGGGTGGTGGCGGTCCAACCACCTCGATCCAGGATTTCGGCCCGGACATCAAGCACGATGGCCAGATCGTCGCGATGGTGGTCGCCGACACCTACGAAGCCGCGCGCGAAGCCGCCAACAAGGTGCGCGTGCGATATCAAACAAAGCCGCCAAGCGCGACATTCGGCTCCGCCGGCACCAGCGAGGACGATGCCAGCGAGGTCAGCGAGCGCGCCAAGGATCTGCCGCAGGCCGGCGATGCAGACGCGGCCTATGCCGCGGCCGAGGTCAAGTTCGAGGCCGAATACGCCACGCCGACCCAACATCACAACGCGATCGAGCTGTTTACCACCACGTGCGTCTGGAACGACGACAAGCTCACGATCTACGAGCCCAGCCAATTCATGTACGGGCTCAAGACCAATGCGGCGAAAAACCTCGACATCGATCCGGCCAATGTCCACGCCGTCAGCCCGTTTGTCGGCGGCGCGTTCGGGTCCAAGGCACAGTTCTCGCCGCGCACCGGGCTGGTGGCGCTTGCCGCCAAGCGGCTCAACCGGCCAGTGAAATTGGTCATGACCCGCGATCAGGGTTTTACCGCCCAGACCTATCGCGCCGAGACCAGGCACCGCATCCGCATCGGCGCCCGGCGCGATGGCAAGATCGACAGCTTCACCCACGAGGGGTGGGAATTGACCTCGCGGCCGGATGCCTATTCGGTGGCGGGCGTCGAGGACAGTGCGCGGCTTTACGGTTTTGGGACGGTGAAAACCCACGTGACGCTCGTGCATGCTGACCGCAACACGCCGGGTTTCATGCGCTCGCCGCCGGTCGTGCCGTACATTTATGCGCTCGAAAACGCGATCGATGAACTCGCCGTCAAGCTTGATATGGACCCGATCGAACTACGGCGCGTCAACGATTCAACGGCCGACGCAACCGGCAAGCCCTGGTCGAGCCGCTCGCTGATGCGGTGCTACGACGAGGCCGCCGCGCGTTTCGGTTGGTCCCGAAGGCAGCGGCAGCCGGGCGCGATGCGCGACGGGGACTGGCTGGTCGGCTGGGGCTGCGCCAGTGCGGTCTATCCAACCCACGTTGGCGCAGCGACTGCGCGCGTGCGACTGCTCGCGAGCGGCAAGGCCCTGGTTCAGGTCGCCGCCCACGACATTGGCACTGGTACCTATACGGTCGTCGGCCAGATGGCGGCCGAGCGACTTGGCATTCCGCTGTCGGCGGTGACCGTCGAACTCGGCGACAGCGACCTGCCGCCCGCACCGGTTGCCGGTGGCTCCAACCAGACGGCAAGCTGCTGCTCCGCGGTCATGAAAGCCTGCGACGCCATCAACACAAAACTCTCGCAACCCCCGGAAACCGTCGGCGGACGCGCTGCTCGGGACGACAAGCTCGAGGACAAGTTTCGACGGCTCGGAGTCGGAGCCATCGAGGAATACGCCGAATATCTGCCGCCCGGCAGCAAGCCCGATGCGATCAAGAATCTCTATGCCGGGCAGCCGTCACTCGGCGGCGGCGCCAGCGGTGACAAGCTGATGTATGCGCTCGGCGCCGAATTCATCGAGGTGCGGGTCCACGCGCGGACTCGGGAAATCCGGGTGCCGCGCATGGTCGGCGCGTTCGCCGCCGGCCGGATCATGAACACCCGCACCGCGCACAGCCAGTACATGGGCGGGATGATCTGGGGGGTCTCCTCTGCGCTGCATGAGGCGACCGAGATCGACCCAAGGGTCGCCCGCTACGTCAACGACAATTTCGCCGACTATCTCATCCCGGTGAACGCCGACATCCAGGAGGTCGACATCATCCTGGTCCCGGAACGGGACGACTTCGTCAATCCCGTAGGCGTGAAGGGGATCGGCGAGCTCGCGAACGTGGGGACCGCGGCCGCCGTCGCCAACGCCGTCTACCATGCCACCGGCATCCGCGTGCGCGAATTGCCGATCCGATTGGAGAAGCTGCTGACCAGCTAGCCACGTGTTGCATTCCGGCATCGGTTAAGAGGCGCCAAACAAAAATAGCGGCAATAAAATAAAAATTCGCTTGGAACCAAAAGCCGCGTCTGCGCGTAGTCCCCGAAGTGCCTTGTTGCGGATGTCTCGGGGCCCAGCAACATTTCCGATCTCGGGATCGAAATGCCGAAACCGTCGCTCAAACCGTCCCAACCGGACGCCGCCTCCGATTCGGCTGAACTTCGCGACAGCATCCTGAACAAGCTCACCTATTCCTGCGGCAAGAACCCCACCAATGCCGGGCCTTACGACTGGTACGTCGCGACCGTGCTGGCGGTCCGCGACCGCATTGTCGATCGCTGGCTGCAGTCGGACCAGGAAACCGAAATCAAAAGAAAGAAGCGGGTGTATTACTTGTCGGTCGAATTCTTGATCGGACGCCTGCTGTTCGACGCACTGATCAATCTGCGGATGGTGGAAACGGCGCGCCACGCGCTATCCGGCCTCGGCGTCAATCTCGATCAATTGCGCAAGCTCGAGCCGGATGCTGCGCTTGGCAACGGCGGCCTTGGGCGGCTTGCCGCCTGCTACATGGACAGCATGGCGGCGCTGCAAGTGCCGGCGTTCGGCTACGGCATCCGCTACGAGCTCGGCCTGTTTGCGCAGGAACTCCGCGACGGCTGGCAGCACGAGACGCCGGAGCGATGGCTGGATTTCGGCAACCCCTGGGAGTTCGAGCGGCTGGAAGCGGAGTATTCCATCCGGTTCGGCGGCACCGTCGAATACATCGGCGGCGGAGCGGGCGGAACCGCGCGCGGCCTTTGGTATCCGGACGAGCGGGTGCTGGCGATTGCGCACGACACGCCGGTGGTCGGCTGGCGCGGCCGTCATGTCAATGCGTTGCGGCTGTGGTCGGCGCGCTCCACCACGCCGGTGCATTTGTCGGCATTCAACCAGGGCGACTTCGTCGGCGCGACGGCGCCGCGCGCGCACGCCGAAGCGATCTCGCGCGTGCTGTATCCGAGCGATGCCACTCCGCTCGGCCAGGAATTGCGGCTCCGCCAGGAGTATTTCTTCACCTCGGCGTCGTTGCAGGACATCGTGCGCCGCCACTTGGCGCAGTTTGACGATCTCGCCTCGCTGCCCGAGCACACCGCCATTCAGCTCAACGACACCCATCCCGCGATTGCGGTCGCGGAACTGATGCGCATCCTGGTGGACGAGCACGATTACTCGTGGGACGACGCCTGGCGCATCACCAACGCGACGCTGGGCTACACCAACCATACGCTGCTGCCGGAAGCGCTCGAAAGCTGGCCGGCGTCGCTGCTCAATCGCCTGCTGCCGCGCCACCTTCAGATCATCTATCTGCTCAACCGGCTGCATCTCGACGACGCGATCAAAAAGGGCATGACCGATCCGGCGGCGCTCGCGCGCATTTCGCTGATCCAGGAGGACCACGACAAGCGCGTGCGGATGGGTCATCTGGCGTTCATCGGCTCGCACAAGATCAACGGGGTTTCGGCGCTGCATACCGAGCTGATGCGCCAGACCGTGTTTCACGACCTCGATCGGGTCCTGCCGGGGCGGATCGTCAACATGACGAACGGCATCAGCTTCCGCCGCTGGCTGTTCGAGGCCAACACCGCCCTGACTTCGCTGCTCACCCAAACGCTGGGTGATCGGCTGCTCGACGATCCGCAGGCGCTGATCCAGCTCGAGCGCCTTGCCGAGGACGCAAATTTTGCGGAGCGCTACGCCGCCACGCGGCGAACCAACAAGGAGAATCTGGCGCGGCGCATCAACGAGCTGGTCGGGCTCAGGGTCGATCCATCGGCGATGTTCGATGTCCAGATCAAGCGGATTCACGAATACAAACGCCAACTCCTCAACGTTCTCGAAACCATCGCGCTCTATCGCGCGATCCGCGCCGAACCGGATCGCGATTGGGTACCGCGCGTAAAAATTTTCGCAGGCAAAGCCGCTGCGAGCTACGAACGCGCCAAACTGATCATCAAGCTCGCCAATGACGTCGGCCGCATCGTCAACAGCGACAGCGCGGTGGGGAACAGACTCAAAGTGGTGTTTCTGCCGAATTACAGCGTGACGCTCGCGGAGGAGATCATTCCGGCCGCCGACCTGTCCGAGCAGATTTCCACCGCCGGAATGGAGGCGTCCGGGACCGGCAACATGAAACTGGCGCTCAACGGAGCGCTGACGATTGGGACGCAAGACGGCGCAACCTTGGAAATCCGCGACCGCGTCGGCAGCGAGCATGTGTTCATGTTCGGTCTGACCGCGGACGAGGTCGAAGCCAAGCGGCGCGAGCGCTTCACCGGGCAAGAAGCCGCAGCCCGTTCGCCGCGGCTGGCGGACGCGATCGAGTGCATGCGCAATGGAATGTTCTCGCCCAGCGATCCCGACAGATTCATTGGCCTCGCCGAGGCGGTCCTGAGCTTCGACCATTTCATGGTCGCGGCCGACTTCGATGCCTATTGGGAGACGCAGCGCGCGGCCGACGCGCTATGGGCGCGGCCCGGCTGGTGGCGGTCCAGCATTCTGAACACGGCGCGGATGGGCTGGTTCTCCTCCGATCGCGCGGTCCGCGAATATGCGGCCGCAATCTGGCGGGTCGATCTCGACTAGACGAGGCTGCGATGCAGGCACTGTTCATCGGCCAGACCTACATCGACGTCACCTTCCTCACCGATCACATCCCGAAAGACGATGAGAAGTCGGTCGCCTCCGAATACGCCATTTCGTTCGGCGGCAATGCGGTCACGGCGGCATTCTGTTGCGCCAAGCTCGGGATTGCGCCGGATTTGATCACCACCGTCGCCGAGGATTGGCTCGGCCGCATGTTTCGCGAGATGGCGGAAAAATACGACGTGCGTCTGCATGAACGAAAGGTGGAAAAGTCTTCTCTGTCGTTCATCATGCCGAAGGATGGCAAGCGCGCCATCGTGCGTTGCCGCGACGATCACTATCTGGCGCCGTTCCCGGCGCTCGATCTCGACGGCTGCCGCGTGCTGCACGTCGACGGGCACCAGCCCGACGCCGCCCTCGCCTACGCGCAACGCTGCCGCAAAGCCAGGATTTTGACCTCGCTCGACGGCGGCGGCTTGCGGATCAACACCCACGAGTTGTTGGGATTTATTGACGTGGCGATCGTGGCCGAGCGCTTCTGCCAGCAGATGGACAAGACGCCCGCCGCGATGCTCGATTACCTCAAGGCCCGGGGTTGCCGAATCGGCGGCGTCACTTTGGGTGAAAAGGGCATGCTCTGGTACGACGAGCAAGGCGAGGTCCGCAGGCTTGCCGCGCTTCCAGTGCCGGCCGAGCGCGTGCTCGACACCAGCGGCGCCGGCGACGTGTTTCACGGCGCCTACGTCTATTCATATTTGAGCGCCCCGCAAAAAAGCTGGGGCGAGCATTTCGACTTCGCCCGTCATGCCTCGGCCTATAAGGTCCAGCATCTCGGCAACGAAGCCGGCCTGCCGACGCTCGACGACCTCAAGACGGTGGCGGGCGAATTCGATCAAGCTGCGGGGGCAGAACTTCGGCCGGCACGGGCAAGCGTGGCGGCGACGCGCCGCAGCCGCTGATCGTTTCCGAGATTCTCCAGCGGCATCGGCAGCCGCCGGCGCCAGTTCGGATGTTCGCTCACGGTTCCCGGCATATTGACCTGGTCGAGAACGCCGAGAATGTCCTCCAAACCGATCGACACCAGCCGTGTGGGCGTTCCCGCAAGGAACGCAACGACCGCGTCGAAGGCGATGGAGTCGCCCTGGGCAACCGCCGTGCGCAAGTGTCTGCGCGAAGCGTCCCGTTCTTCGTCGGTCTCGCCGGGATCGAGCCCGATCGCCCGTTTGGTCTTGAGATCGTGCCCGCTGATCCAGCCCGCGAAGGTCGCAAGATCGTGGGTGTTGAAGGTCGCAATGGCTCGTTCTGGATAGTTCTCGGGACGCCGCAACGAGCCGTCGTGTTCGCGTTCGAACAGCATCACCAAGTACGACCACAGACCCCAGGCGGACAGCGTCGCGCGGAAATTCTCAGGCACCGTTCCGAGGTCCTCGCCAATGACGATGCAATTCCAGCGCCGGCTTTCTTCGCACGCCACCTCAAGCATGGCGGCGAAATGGCAGCGCAAATAGACGCCCTGCGCGGCCGAAAGCCCGTGCGGGATCACGAACAGCCGCATCAAGCCGAGCACGTGATCGATGCGAATGGCACCGGCATGGCGCATGGCCGCGCGCAGCATCTGCCGGAACGGTTCGAAGCCGCTGGCGGCAATCCCGTGTGGATTGTACGCCGTAAGCCCCCAGTCCTGCCCGGCTGGATTGAACTGGTCGGGCGGTGCGCCGATCGACAGATCGCGCAAAAACGCGTCCTCGGCCATCCAGGCGTCGGCTCCGCCGGCATCCACGCCAATCGCGGTGTCGAGATAGAGCCCGATCGACAGGCCGCGGCGGCGAGCGAGGTCGCGGCATTGTCGCAATTGGTCTTCCGCGTTCCACTGCAGGTATTCGTGAAAACCAAACTCGCCCGGGTCAGCGGCGCGCAGCGCTCGCAGTGCGGCCGGGTCCGGCTTGCGCCAACGCTCCGGCCAGTCCGACCATTTGCCGGGATAGCGGCGGCGCAAAGTTTCGAACGCCGCGAAGTGCTCGAGCTCAGAGCTGCGATTGCGACGATGGCCATCGAATGCCGCGCGACGAGTCGGGCTCGCGTGCCCGCGAAACCGATCATATGCCTTCCGCAAGGTCGCAAGCTTCAGTCCGCCGACCGCGGCATAATCGACCAAGTCGGTTGCACGCAGGCGTTCGATCTGTTCGGTGTCGCCCGCAACGTCGGCCGGATCGAATTCAGGCACGGCTTCCGCGTCGATATACAGCGGATTGAGGAATAACCGGCTGCTGGGCGAATACGGGCTGCCCGATCCGGGCTGGTCGTAGAACAGCGCGTGCAATGGATTGAGCCCAACGCCCGCGCCGCCGAGCTCGGCGGTGAGCATCAGAAGCGACGCGAGGTCGGTGAAGTCGCCGTGTCCCCAGTTGCGAGCGGAGCGCACGGCATAAAGCTGGACCGCCAACACCCAGACGCGGCGACCGTCACCCTGATAGGCCGGCGCGGGTTGCGGAGCTGTTTGCTCCTCTGGAGCCAGCGGCGGCTTTCCGGATGCGGACAGCGCGTCAACGATGCGGCGGATGACTTCTGGATCCGCGACGATCCGGCGGCCCTGGACATCATAATAGCTCGGCTCGATGCCCCAGCGGGCTGGCGGCTCTGTCCGGTCGGGCATGAAACTTGCGACGCTCAAGCGGGCTTGATGAAGACCCCCAACAACGCCAAATTCCTGGGATCGCTTCGGGTTCCGTTAGCGGGAACCAAGCCCTGGGCTTGGTCGTTAAGGTCTGAATTCCCCTGATGATAGAGCAGAACGTGAAGCAGTCGCTGGCCGCAACTGATTTTGGAGCGATCCAGGACCTTTCCGAGACCTCGCCTGCGGACCCCACCGGTCCACGCTTTCTGGTTGAGAAAGTCTTTCCGAGCGTCGACGACGGCCGCTACCCGGTGAAGCGGATCGCCGGCGAACCGGTCGAGATCTGGGCCGACGTCCTGCGAGAAGGCCACGACGTGCTGGCGGCGGGCCTGCTCTGGCGCAAGGAAACGGCCGCCGCATGGCGGCGCGAGCCGATGCGGCTGCACGGCAACGATCGCTGGCAGGGCTCATTCACCCCGCCCGAGCCGGGCCGATATCTGTTTGCGATCGAAGCCTGGACCGACCGGTTTGGCACCTGGCGGCATGCATTGCTGCTCAAGCAACAGGCCGGACTGGACATCACGCTGGAGACCCGCGAGGGCCGCGAACTGCTTGACGATCTGCAGCCGCGCGAGACCGGCGGGTACTGGATTATTGAGCGCGCGCGCAGCGACTTCGACCGCACCGGCGATCTCAACATTCTTCTGAGCGATGAGCTTGCGGCGGCGGTCGCGGCCAGCGAGCCCCGTCGGGATCTCACCCGCAGCGCCGCCATGCCGCTCACAGCAGATCGGGCGCGCGCCCGCGCCGGCGCCTGGTATGAGATGATGCCGCGCAGTCAAGGCACCGTACCGGGCCGCCACGGAACGTTCGAGGACTGTATCGAGCGGCTGCCGGACATCGCGGGGCTTGGATTCGATGTCGTCTATTTGACGCCGATCCACCCCATCGGCCGCACCAACCGCAAGGGGCGCAACAATGCGCTTAAGGCAAGGCCGGGCGATCCGGGAAGTCCGTACGCGATCGGCAGCACAAAGGGCGGGCACGACGCCGTGCATCCGGCGCTCGGCACGCTGGCCGACTTCCGGCGTTTTGTTGCAGCCTGCCGCGACCACGGCATGGAGGTGGCGCTCGACTTTGCGATCCAGTGCTCTCCGGACCATCCCTGGCTGCGTGAGCATCCCGACTGGTTCGCGCGACGTCCCGACGGATCGATGCGCTACGCCGAGAACCCACCGAAAAAGTACGAGGACATCGTCAATCCGGATTTCTATTGCGAGGACCGGATCGCGCTATGGCAGGCGTTGCGCGACGTCGTTTTGTTCTGGGTCGAGCAGGGCGTCCAGATTTTCCGGGTCGACAATCCGCACACCAAACCGTTCCCATTCTGGGAATGGCTCATTCACGAGGTCCAGACCCGCAACCCCAACGTCATCTTCCTGGCGGAAGCATTCACGCGACCGAAGATCATGAAGGGACTCGCCAAGCTCGGCTTCACCCAGTCCTACACCTATTTCACTTGGCGCACCCACAAAGCCGAATTGCAGGAGTATCTCAGCGAAATCACCGGCCACCCCGAGCGCGAGTTTTTCCGGCCGAACTTTTTCGTGAACACGCCGGACATTCTGCCGATCCATTTGCAGAGCGGAGAACCGTGGATGTTCAAGGCGCGTGTGGCGCTGGCTGCCACGCTGTCCTCGAACTACGGCATCTACAATGGCTTCGAACTCCTCGAGCACGAACCGATCCCGGGCCGCGAGGAGTATCTCAATTCGGAGAAATACGAGATCAAGGTGCGCGACTGGAACAAGCCCGGCAACATCAAAGACTATATCGGCCGGCTCAACCGCTTGCGGCGCGAGAACGGCGCTTTGCTGCAAACCGCCGATCTGCGGTTCGCGCAGCTGGACGATCCGGAGGTCATCGGCTTCGTGAAGGAATCGGTCGGCCGCGATAACGCGGTCGCGGTTGCGATCGCGCTCGGCAAAGAGCCGCGGCAATTCTGGTTCCATTTCGGCGAAATCACTCTCGGACCGGACGACCAGCGGCAACCGGTTCGGGCGGTCCAGAATCTCGTGACCGGCGAACGCCATCTCATCGAATGGGGTGGCGTGCGGCTCTCAATCGATCCGCAGCACGATCCGGCGTTGTTGTTCCGTTGCGAGTTGTGACCGGAGCGAACCCGTGAATATCGTGCCGCAGATCGACGTTCAGCCGAAGGCCATCGACGAGCTTTGGTACAAGGACGCCATCATCTATCAGCTTCACGTCAAGGCCTTCGCCGACAGCAACAACGACGGCATCGGCGATTTCGCGGGCCTAACCGAGCGGCTCGATTATCTGCAGGATCTGGGAGTGACCGCGCTCTGGCTGCTGCCGTTCTATCCCACTCCGGGCCGGGACGACGGCTACGACATCGCCGACTACCGCCGCATCAATCCCGATTTCGGCTCGATGCGGGATTTTCGGAGGTTCATGACCGAAGCCCATCGCCGCGGCTTGAAGGTGATCACCGAGCTCGTGATCAACCACACCTCCGATCAGCATCCGTGGTTCAAGCGCGCGCGGCGCAGCCGCCCCGGCACCGATGCGCGCGACTGGTACGTGTGGAGCGATACCGACCGCAAATATACCGGCACCCGGATCATCTTCAACGACACGGAAAAATCCAACTGGACCTGGTGCCCAGAGGCAAACGCCTATTACTGGCACCGCTTCTTCTCGCATCAGCCCGACCTCAATTACGATAACCCGCGCGTGCTTTGGGCCATGCAAAGCGTCATGCGCCGCTGGCTCGACATGGGCGTGGACGGATTCCGGCTCGACGCCATCCCCTATCTCTGCGAGCGCGAAGGCACCAGCAACGAGAACCTGCCCGAAACGCACGCGATCATTGCCAAGATCCGACAGGAGATCGACGCCTACGGTCCTGGCAAGCTCCTGCTCGCCGAAGCCAATCAATGGCCGGAAGATGCCAGCGCCTATTTTGGCAACGGTGACGAATGCCATATGGCGTATCATTTCCCGCTGATGCCGCGCATTTACATGGCGATCGCGCAAGAGGATCGCTTTCCGATTGCCGACATTCTGCGGCAGACGCCCGAAATCCCGTCGAACTGCCAGTGGGCGCTGTTTCTACGCAATCACGACGAGCTCACCCTCGAAATGGTGACCGACGTCGAGCGCGATTATCTGTGGTCGGCGTATGCCACCGACCCGCGCGCCCGCCTTAACCTCGGCATCCGCCGCAGGCTCGCATCGCTGATGGACAATGACCGGCGCAAGATCGAATTGATGAACTCGCTTCTGTTGTCGCTGCCGGGCACGCCCATCATCTATTACGGCGACGAAATCGGGATGGGCGACAACATCTATCTTGGCGACCGCAACGGTGTCCGCACGCCCATGCAGTGGACCTCGGATCGCAATGGCGGATTTTCCCGCTGCGACCCGGCGCGGCTCTATCTGCCGGTCATCATGGACCCGGTCTACGGCCACCAAGCCGTCAACGTCGAAGCCCAAACCCGCAGCCTGTCGTCATTGCTGAGCTGGACGAAGCGGCTGATCGGCGTGCGCAAATCGAGCAACGCGTTTGGACGCGGGTCTCTGAGCTTTATCCGCCCGTCCAACCGGACGGTGCTGGGATACATCCGCCAGTATGAAAACGAGACCATTTTGTGCCTCGCCAATCTTTCGCGATCGGCACAGGCCGTCGAAGTCGATCTCAGTCCATGGAAGGGCCGTGTGCCGCTCGAAATGCTCGGCCGAAGCTCGTTCCCGCGCATCGGCAACCGCCCCTATGTCGTGACGCTCGCGCCCTATGGTTTCTTTTGGTTCTTGCTGTGCGACCAACCCGAGCCCAAGGTCGAAGCCGAGCCTTCGCTGCGCGAGATTCCAACGCTGGTCTGGAGTGACGGCTGGGGTTCGTTGCAAGGCCTGCGCGCGCGCTTTGCGCTCGAACATGATGTGCTGCCTGCGTTCCTGATGGAACGGCGCTGGTTCGCCGGCAAGGCGGGCGGCGTGCCGACTGTCAAGCTCGGCGCTGTCATTCCGCTTGACCGTGACGGCATCAATGTGGCGCTCGCTCTTGTCACCGCTTCTGCCGATGACCGGACCGAGCACCGCTATCTGCTGCCGCTGATGGTCAAGTGGGCGAGACTGCAACGCAGCGGGCCGGCACTGACCAACGCGGTGGCCGCAATCCGCCGCGGCCCGCGCGAAGGCTCGTTGCTCGATGCCGCCTCCGACCGGGACTTCATCGCGCTGCTGCTGAATGCCCTGCATTCGGGCGGTGCGATCGGCCATGACGATCGGCGGCTGGAATTTTCACCGACCGACCTGTTTCAGCAGATGTCGTCTCCGACGGCCGACAAGGTCACGCCGCCGACTCGCGATCAGTCCAACACAACCGTCATTGTCGACGCGAACTTTGTGGTGAAAATCCTTCGCCGCGTCAACGAAGGCATCCATCCCGAAGTCGAAATCGGCCGGTTTCTTCTGGAGCAGACCGACTACCGCAACGTGCCCGATCTCCTTGGCTCGGTCGAGCTGCGCGAAGGCGACAAGCGGAGCGCGCTCGTCGTCGTGCATCGCTTTGTCGAGAACCAGGGCGACGCCTGGACCGTGACCGCAGCTTATCTCGGTCGATTCGTCGATGAGCAGCGCGTGCTGTCTGCGGCTTCGCCGGCGGAGAGCCCGGAACTTGTCGCTTATCTCCAGAGATTGCGGCAGACGGCGCGCCGGACCGCCGAGCTGCAGCGCGCCCTGGCAAGTCGGTCCGATATCCCGGACTTTGCGCCGGAGCCGGTCGCCCCCGAAGACGTGACGGCCTGGACCGAACGCCTGATTGAGCGAGCCAGCCGCACCTTCGAGCTTGTGGCCGGCAAGCGCAAGGATATGAGCGAGGCCGATCGCGCCATGGTCGATCGCATGCTGCAGGCGCGAGAGGCGATTGACGCCCACATCCGGCAACTCCTGCCTCCCTCACTTAACGTCGCCAAGATCCGTCACCACGGCGATTTCCATCTCGGCCAGATTCTGGTGGTGAAGGATGACGCATTCATCCTCGACTTCGAGGGCGAACCGGGCCGCTCGCTTTCCGAGCGCCGGCAGAAAGTACCGGCGGCGCGCGACGTCGCCGGCTTGATTCGCTCGATTGACTACTCGACCACCGCGGCCCTGTTCAACGCCGTCAACCTGACCGCGGAGGAGCGCGCCATCCTCACCCCGAAGCTCGAAATCTGGGGCGAGCAGGCGACCGAGGCGTTCTGGGACACTTGCCGCGCCCTGACGGATCCCGCGCTCTGGCCCGCCGATACGGCGGAAGCGCGCCGGCTGCTCGACTTCTTCCTGTTGGAGAAGGCGTTCTATGAAATGGAATACGAGCTGATGAACCGGCCGCCCTGGTTGCACGTTCCTCTCGATGGGACGTGGCGCATTCTGCTGCGTCATGGCGTGGTGCAACCATGACCATCTCTCCGACGGCGCAAGCGATCATCGATGGCAGGCACGCCGATCCGTTCAACTACCTGGGCCTGCATGTTGAAGACGACGAACCCGTCGTCCGCGTGTTTCTGCCCAATGCGCGTCAGGTCAAAGTGCTGGACGACGCGGGCCATGTCAGCGAGTTGCCGCGCATTCACGACGCCGGTTTGTTTGCGGGCCGGGTAACGGTGCAGGACGGCCACTACCGCCTGCGCGCCCGGTTCGGCGAGCGCGAGGTCGAATTCGAGGACGCCTACCGGTTTCCGCCAATTCTCAGCGAGCTTGACCTGCACCTGCTGGGTGAAGGCACCCACCTCCAGCTCTACGACAAGCTTGGCGCCCACCCGATGCGGCTCGAGGGCGTGGATGGCGTCGCCTTCGTGGTGTTCGCGCCGAATGCGCGCCGGGTGAGCGTGGTGGGCGATTTCAATTTCTGGGATGGCCGGCGCCACGCCATGCGGGTGCGCGGCAATGGCTATTGGGAATTCTTCGTGCCAGGCGCGCGCGCCGGCGACAAATACAAATACGAGATTATCGGGCACGACGGCCAATTGCTGCCGCTGAAGTCCGATCCGGTCGCATTCGCCTCCGAAGTGCGACCCTCGACCGCATCAATCGTGGTCGACACGGCCCGGCTGCCACGTCCGTGCGCGCTCCAGCATGCCGTCAATGCGCGCAACGCGCCGATTTCGATCTACGAGGTGCACCTTGGTTCGTGGCGGCGCAAGCCCGAGGAGCGCCATCGCTGGCTGACCTACCGGGAGCTTGCCGAGCAGCTTCCCGCCTATGCGGCCGACATGGGCTTCACGCACCTCGAACTGATGCCGATTTCGGAGCATCCGTTCGACGGGTCCTGGGGCTACCAGCCGACCGGACTGTTCGCCCCGACGAGCCGCTTCGGCCCACCGGAGGATTTTGCCGCGCTGATCGATGCGTGCCATCGCGCCGGTCTCGGTGTGCTGCTGGACTGGGTGCCGGGCCATTTCCCGGACGATCCGCACGGCCTGGGACGGTTCGACGGCACCGCACTCTACGAACACGCGAGCCCGCTGCAGGGGCGGCATCTCGATTGGAATACGCTGATCTACAATTACGGACGGGTCGAAATCGCTAACTTTCTCCTGGCCAATGCGCTGTTCTGGCTCGACCGCTACGGCGTCGATGGACTGCGCGTCGATGCCGTGGCCTCGATGCTGTATCTCGACTACAGCCGGCCGGAAGGCGGCTGGATCCCCAATCGTCACGGCGGCCGGGAAAATCTCGAGGCCATCGAGTTCATCCGGCGCGTCAACATGCAGGTGTTCGCCCGGCATGGCGACGCCACCACGGTCGCCGAGGAATCGACCGCTTGGCCGATGGTGTCGCGGCCGGTTGATTGGGGCGGTCTCGGTTTCGGCTACAAGTGGAACATGGGATGGATGCACGACACGCTTGATTACATCTCCAAAGATCCGATCCATCGCCGTCACCACCACGGCAACATCCTGTTCGGCCTGCACTACGCTTTTTTTGAGAATTTCATTCTGCCGCTGTCGCATGACGAGGTCGTCCACGGCAAGCGCTCGATCCTCGGCCGCATGCCGGGCGACAATTGGCAGCGGTTTGCCAATTTGCGCGCCTACTACGGCTTCATGTTCGGGCACCCTGGCAAGAAGCTGATGTTCATGGGTTGCGAGTTGGCGCAGGACAGCGAATGGAACCACGAGCGGAGCCTGCCGTGGCACCTGCTCGAGTCTCCGCCCCATCTCGGCGTGCAGCGGTTGATTCGCGATCTCAACCGGCTCTATCGCACCGTTCCCGCGCTCCATGAACTCGATTGCGACGGCGCCGGCTTCGAATGGCTTGTCACCGACGACGCCAACCAGAGCGTATTTGCCTGGCTGCGCAAGGGTAGCGATCCCAGCGCGCGCTGTGTGGTGGTGGTCAACTTCACGCCCGCGCCTCGGCACGACTATCGGATCCGGGTGCCTTACGCGGGCACATGGCGCGAGGTGCTCAACACTGACGCCGCTCATTACGGAGGCAGCAACTTGGGGAACGCGGGCGCAGTTTCGACCGTTGTGACGCGGGAGAGTCCGGAGCTTCACATTGTCCTTCCACCGCTTGCTGCCGTCTATTTCGTTCCTGAAGTCTGACCGTCGCGTGTCCGCCGGGCTGCCGCATCCGCTTGGGGCGACCTGGGACGGCCGCGGCACGAATTTCGCGCTGTTTTCCGCAAGCGCCGAGAAGGTCGAGCTTTGTTTGTTCGACAGGTCCGGCCGGACCGAGTCCGAACGCATTGCATTGCCGGAGCGCACCGACGACGTGTGGCACGGCTACCTGCCGCAGGCGCAGCCCGGCCAGCTTTACGGCTATCGCGTGCACGGGCCCTATCAGCCGGAGGCCGGATTCCGATTCAACCCCCACAAGCTCCTGGTCGATCCCTACAGCAAACGGTTCGGCGGCCATTTCATCTGGACCGACGCTCATCTCGCCTATCGAGTCGGGCACAAGCGCGAGGATCTTTCATTCGACCGCCGCGACAACGCGCGCTCGATGCTGAAATCGGTCGTGGTCGATCAGGCCTTCACCTGGGGCGACGACCGTCATCCGCAAGTGTCATGGGAAGACACGATCATCTACGAAGCGCATGTCAAAGGCCTGACCAAGCAGCGCCACGACGTCGCGCCGGAGCTGCGCGGAACATTTCGCGGCCTGGCCGCGCCGGCGATGATCAACCACCTGCACAAGCTTGGCGTCACCGCGATCGAACTCCTGCCCATTCATTCCTTCCTCGACGAGCGTCACCTACTGGAGCACGGCCTGAAAAACTACTGGGGCTACAACACGCTGAGCTTCTTTGCGGCCGATCAGCGCTACGTCCAGGACGACGTGCAGAACGCATTCCGTTCCACGGTGGCGATGCTGCATGGCGCCGGTATCGAGGTGATACTGGACGTCGTCTACAATCATACCGCGGAGGGCAATCATCTCGGACCGACGTTCTGCTATCGCGGCATCGACAATCCCTCCTACTACTGGCTTGTGCCTGACAAGCCGCGCTTCTACGAGAACTTCACTGGCACCGGCAACGCGCTCAAGCTTACGCACCCTCGCGTGCTGCAGATGGTCATGGATTCGCTGCGGTACTGGGTCGAGGTGTTTCACGTCGACGGCTTCCGCTTCGATCTTGCGAGCACGCTCGGGCGCACCCCGGCGTTCGATTCCAACGCGCCAATCTTTGCCGCAATCCGGCAAGACCCGGTGCTCGCCAACGTCAAGCTGATCGCGGAGCCGTGGGACATTGGGCTCGGCGGCTACCAGGTCGGCAACTTCCCATCCGGCTGGTCGGAATGGAACGACGTCTACCGCAAGACCCTGCGCCGCTACTGGCGCGGCGAAGGCAACCTGCTCGGCGATCTGGCAAGCTCGCTGACCGCTTCGGCGCGCGAGTTCCGCCACAACGGCCGCGCCGCCCACGCGAGCATCAATCACGTAACGGTGCACGACGGGTTTACGCTCGCCGATCTCGTCAGCTACGAAGAAAAACACAACGAGGCGAACGGCGAGAGCAATCGAGATGGAACGAGCGAGAATTTCAGCACCAATTGCGGTGCCGAAGGACCGACCAATGACCCGGCGATTCTCGACAAGCGCCGGCTCCTGCGACGCAATCAGCTTGCCTCATTGCTGCTCGCACAGGGCGTGCCGCTGATCTTGGCCGGAGACGAAGTCGGCAACAGTCAGGGCGGCAATAACAACGCCTATTGCCAGGACAACGAGATCGGCTGGGTGGACTGGTCCGCCCTCGGCGATAAACGCGACGATTTAACCGAGTTCGTCGGGCGGCTGGTGCAATTGCGCAAGCGCTTCCCTCAACTGCGGCTGCGCCATTGGCTCGACGGCAAGAAGCCTGATGGCTCCTACGACGTCCTCTGGCTCACGCCGGACGCGACCGAAATGACCGAGGAGGATTGGAATTTTCCCGAAGGCCGGTTTCTTGCCTACGTGCTGGCCGCAGCCGACCCGGGCAGCCAGCCGCTGTTCCTCGTGTTCAACGGCGCGGCAGAAGGCATCGACGTAGCGTTGCCCGACTGGGATGGAGTCGGGCGCTGGATTTGCGTGCTCGACACCGCGAGCGACCTGGTCCTGGCCGACGGCGAAATCGAGCCGCCTGGAACGGTTCTGACGGCGCCCCCGACTTCGATATGGGTGTTCGCGGGCTTGCCATGAGCAAGCCGTGGCAATTTGGTCCGCTCCTTACCGAAAACGGCGCAACATTCCGGCTCTGGGCCCCGAGCGCGCGCCGCGTCGCGGTGGTCGAGCGGCAGGCGCATGAAATGGAGGCTTTACCGAACGGTTGGTTCACGGCGACGATCGCGGACGCCCGTCCGGGCCTGCGCTATCGGTTTCGCATCGACGACGACCTCGATGTGCCGGATCCGGCCTCGCGCTTCCAACCCGACGATGTGCATGGTCCAAGCGAGCTCATTGATAGGTCATTCGATTGGCAAGCCCGCGCGTGGCAAGGCCTGCCGTGGCACCACGCGAGCATTCTCGAGCTCCACGTCGGCACCTTCACGGAGCAAGGGACGTTCTCGGCCGTCATCGACAAGCTCGATCACGTGGCCGATGCCGGCTTCAGCGCAATCGAACTGATGCCGGTCGCCGATTTCGCCGGCCGCTGGAATTGGGGCTACGATGGTGTTCTGCTGTTTGCCCCCGACGGCGCCTATGGCCGCCCCGAAAATCTCAAGGCGCTGATCGACGCCGCGCATGTTCGCGGGCTGATGGTATTCCTCGACGTGGTCTACAACCATTTCGGCCCGGACGGGAACTACCTCGGACGCTACGCGCCGGCCTTCGCGGCACCCGCGCAAACGCCGTGGGGCAGCGCCATCGACTACCAGGTGCCGGAGGTGCGCGCGTTCGCAGTCGAGAACGCGCTGTACTGGCTTGACGAGTTTCGGTTCGACGGTTTGCGGCTCGATGCCGCGCATGCGATCGTCGAGCCGGGACGCGGCCTATTCCTCGAGGAGCTGAGCGAGCGTGTCGGCCAGCTCGCAGCCGCAACTGCCCGGCACATCCATCTCGTTCTCGAAAACGACGACAACGCGGCAAGCTTGCTCGACCCATCGACCGATCCGCCGCGTGGAAGATATCGCGCGCAATGGAACGACGACTATCACCACGCCTTTCACGTCCTGCTCACCGGCGAGACAACCGGCTACTACCGTGACTACCGCGATCCGGCGCGGCACGTGATGCGTGCGCTCAGCGAAGGCTTCGCCTATCAAGGCGAGCCATCGCCGCATCGCGGAGGAGCGCATCGCGGGCAGAGCACCCGCGACCTCCCAGCGTTGGCCTTCGTGAACTTCCTGCAGAACCATGACCAGATCGGCAACCGCGCGCTCGGCGAGCGGCTCGCGACGATTGCGTCGCGCGCGGCCCTCGAGGCCGCGCTTGCGATCACACTGCTCGCGCCGATGCCGCCGCTCCTGTTCATGGGCGAGGAATGGGGCGCGCGCGAGCCGTTTCCGTTCTTCTGCGATTTTTCCGGCGATCTCGCGCAAGCGGTGCGCGAAGGCCGACGCCGGGAATTTGCGGACGCCTACGCGGACCCACGCTCCGAAGTGCCCGACCCGCTCTCGGAACAGACCGTGCGGCTCGCCACGCTTGATTGGAGCGCGATCACGCATCCCGAGCACCGTGCACGGCTCGACCTCGTGCGCCGGCTGCTCGCAGTTCGCAATGAATTTATCGTGCCGCGCCTGCCGGAGCTGCAAGCTGGTCAAACCGTCGCGCGTTTTGACGACGGAATTCTCACGGCCCGCTGGCGATTCCGCTCGAATGACGCGCTATCCATCATCGCAAACCTGAGCGAGCAGACAAGATCGTGCCCCGCGATCGTCTCGGGCGGTCGGCCGATCTGGGGCGGCAGGCCCGCAAACAGTTTAGCGGCATGGGCGGTGCGCGCCGCGATCGGGGCATCCTAGTGGCGCCGGTCATTCCGCTTGCGACCTACCGGTTACAGCTCAGCCGCGACTTCGGCTTCGACGATGCCGAACGGCTGGTGCCCTACCTCCGGGCGCTTGGCGTCACGCACCTCTACACGTCACCTTTCTTGAAGGCGCGCGCCGGCAGCCGGCACGGGTACGACATCGTGGATCACAACACGCTTAATCCTGAATTTGGCGGAGAAGAGGCATTTGAGCGGTTGAGCGCCGCGCTGCGCGAGGCCGACCTCGGTCTGATCCTGGATTTCGTGCCGAACCACATGGCGGTCGGCAAGGCCGACAATGCATGGTGGCTGGACGTGTTGGAATGGGGACGGGCATCGCCGCACGCAGCATCGTTCGACATCAGTTGGGAGCTGCTACCCTACCGCCGTGGCGGCGGCGTGCTGCTGCCGGTTCTCGGAAAACCCTATGGTCAGGCGCTGAACAGCGCCGAGATCGAGCTCCGTTATGACCCGGCGCAGGGTAGCTTCTCGGCCTGGTACTTCGATCACCGTTTTCCGATCAACCCTCAGCGCTACAGCGACATCCTCAAGTCCATTGTCGCGGCTGCGGACGCGCCGGCGGAACCCGCCGGTCGGGAGCTGCTCGCGCTTGCCGATCAGCATAACCGGCCGGGCGTTCCGAGTTACGACGACGCGCACGCACTCAAGCGCCGCCTCGCGGCAATCGAAGGAGCCGACGCCATTATCGAGCGCGGGCTTGCAGCCTATCGCGCCGACCACGAGGCCGGCGTGCATGCGCTGCATCGGTTGCTGGAGCGGCAGCATTACCGGCTCGCCTCCTGGCGGGTGGCGGTGTCCGCGATCAACTATCGGCGGTTCTTCGATATCAACGATCTTGCCGGCGTGCGGGTCGAACACCCTCGGACCTTCCGCGCGATCCATGAGCTGGTAGCGCGCCTGATCGCGGCCGGCCAGTTGCAGGGGTTGCGGCTCGATCACATCGATGGACTGCTCGACCCGCTGCAATACAGCCGGCGGCTGCAGCAAATGGTCCGGCAGGTCCGCGGCGGAAATCAGCCTTTCTACATCCTGGTCGAGAAAATCCTCGCTGAAGGCGAACCTTTGCCGCGCTTCACCGGCGTCGCGGGCACAACCGGATATGAATGGCTTAATCTGATCTCGCACATCCTGATCGATGATGCCGGACGACAGCGTTTGGACGAGTTCTGGCGCCGGACCGTGCCAGCGCAGAGCGACTTCGCAACCGTCCTGGAGAATGCCAAGCGACGCGTCCTCGATACCATCATGGCAAGCGAGTTCGCGGTCCTGGTCGAGCTCATCACGCGCATTGCGGCCGGTCACTACAGCACGCGCGATCATACCGGCGACCGCCTGCGTGAGGCGCTCACGCTCTACGTGCTCGAATTTCCCTATTACCGGACTTACGTGACCGTTTCCGCCTGCCGCGACGACGACCGGGCCGTCATCGAACGCACGATCGCGGCGGCGCGACGGCGCTGGCAGGGCTCGGACCTGGAGATTTTTGATTTTCTCCGCGATGCGCTGACGCTCGATCTTGCGCGCAATGGCTTGCCCTACAGCCGCAGCCGGCTGCGCAGCTTCGCGCTGAAATTTCAACAGTTCACCGGACCGATGATGGCGAAGTCGCTGGAGGACACTGCGCTCTATCGCCACCACGCTCTGTTGGCGCTCAATGAGGTCGGCGGAAGTCCCGCGCGGCCCGCGTTGTCGGTCGCCAAATTCCATGAGCGAATGCAGCACCGCGCGCGCCACTCACCCCACAGCCTGACCGCGACCGCGACGCACGACACCAAGCGCGGCGAGGATGCCCGCATGCGCATCCTTGCGCTGTCCGAACTTCCCGATTTATGGATGAAGAACGTGGGGGAGTGGCAGGACCTCAACAAGCCTCTGCTTTCGCAAGCGCGGGGGCGACGCAGCCCCTCGGTCGCGCACGAGTACATGCTCTATCAGGCGCTGGTCGGCGCCTGGCCCGGGTCCTTCGATCCGGACTTCGCCGCGCGCATGCAGGACTACGCGATCAAGGCCGCGCGCGAGGGCAAACTCGAAACGAGCTGGATCAATCCTGACGAAGATTACGAAGCCGGGCTGCGGACTTTCGTCCATGGCTTGCTCGATCCGAAAGTGTCTGCGGCGTTCCAAGATTCGTTTGCCGCTTTTGCCAAAAGGACGGCCCTGATCGGTGCCCTGACCAGCCTCTCCCAGCTCGTGCTGAAGGCGGGCATGCCCGGTGTGCCGGACTTCTATCAGGGGACTGAGTTCTGGGACCTATCGTTGGTCGATCCGGACAACCGTCGCCCGATCGATTTTGCAAGCCGAAGCACCGCGCTCGCCGAATTGGCCGATGACCCGCAATGGCCCGAATTTGCGAAGCACTGGGCCGATGGGCGGATCAAGCTCGCGCTGACCCACCGCCTGCTGCGGCTGCGGCAGGAGCTGCCGGCCGTGTTCCGCGACGGCTCCTATGAGCCGATTGAGGTCGCTGGGCCGCACCGCGATCACATCCTGGCCTTCCTACGGTCGCATCGGCGCGGCCGGGTGCTGGTCGTCGCCGGCCGGCATTTTGCCCGCGTGACGGGGGATGGCAGCCATTGGCATGCTGGCTGGCAGGCGGAGCTTCGTCTCGATCGAAAAGCCCGCCTTGGCCTGCGCGATGCGCTCGGTTCGTTTGGGACGGTGCCCGACGGTCTGGATCTCGCGCACCTGTTCAGGACCCTGCCCGTTGCGGTGCTGCGAAGCCATTGATCGCCGACCTTGGAGCAATTCCTCAGGGCGGTCAGGTCGGGACGTGGGAACCAATTCGCCAAGCCAGGGTTGAATTCCCGGTTCCTCCCGCCGAGGCCGCGATGTCTCTCATCCTTCTGATCATCCTGATCGTCATCTTGGTTGGCGCGTTGCCGGCGTGGCCCTACAGCTCCGGATGGGGCTACTACCCGTCCGGCGGCGTGGGTCTCATCGTCTTGATTCTGATCATCCTTTTGTTGATGGGACGAATCTAGGGGAGTCCGCCATGACTATGTTGGACGAACAACACAACGACAGCGACATCGTCGAAACGGTGTGGCCCAAGCCGAAATGGTCCGTTTCTGAGCTGGAAGCCGCCTTGAAGCAACGTATCGGCTGGGTCGACGAGGTTATCAGCCCGTTCGCGCGCGGAGGACGGCAAACCGGTCAACCTCCACAGGCAAAGTCTATCGAACCGTAGCCCGGCACCCCAACACAAACGGCTTGGCGCTTGCCTAGGGCAAGGCGGCAGGGGCCAGGACAGGCTCCACGCCAGCCGAATCGAGACATTGAGACAATCCCGCCGCACTTGTTCGGCTTTTCGCGCCTACTTCGCCGACCGAATTGCATTCCACACGCGTGCCGGCGTGAGCGGCATCTCCATATCGGTGACCCCGAGTGGCCGAAGCGCGTCAAGCACCGCGCTGACGATGGCTGCGGGGGCGGCGATCGCGCCAGCCTCGCCGCAACCTTTCGCTCCCAGCGGATTGTGGCCACACGGCTGGCTTTCGTCGAGCTCCATCACCATCGGCGGCATATCCTCGGCGCGCGGCACGGCATAGTCCATGAACGAGCCGGTCAAGAGCTGGCCGTTTTGCGGATCATGAACGCAGTGCTCGCGCAAGGCCTGACCAAGGCCTTGCGCGATGCCGCCCTGGATCTGCCCTTCAACGATCATGGGATTGATCACGGTTCCGACATCGTCCACCGCCCAATAGCCGACGACGCGGATACCGCCGGTGTCGCGATCGACTTCGACTTCGCATGCATGCGCCCCGTTGCTCCACGCAAAGGCCGGCGGATCATAGACGGCGCTGTCTTGAAGACCGAGCTCCTCACCCGGCGGATAGCTGATCGGATGGTGCGCGACGCGTGCGATCTCGCGTAACGAAACGCGGCGGTCGGTGCCAGCGACGGCGAACTGTCCTTCGGCAAAGATGATGTCGGTCGCCGCAGCCTCCAGGAGGTGCGCCGCGATCCTTTTGCCTTTTTCGATCACCTTCACGGCTGCGCGATCGAGCGCCGAGCCGCCGACCGCGATCGAGCGCGAACCGAAGGTGCCTGAGCCGTACGGCACCTGATCGGTGTCGCCCTCGATGATCTCGACCTTCGCCATCGGCACACCGAGGCGCGAGGAAATGATCTGGGCGTAGGTCGTGGCGTGGCCCTGGCCGTGGTTGTGGGTTCCGAGCAGCGCCTGCACGCTGCCGTCCGGCTGCATCCGGACGGTCGCGGCCTCGAAGAAACCGACGCGCGCACCCAGCGCCACAGCAAAGCGCGACGGCGCCACGCCGGAGGATTCCACGTAACAGGCCATCCCGAAGCCCCGCAGCTTTCCGGTTCGCGACGCGTCGGCCTGCCGTTTGGAAAATCCCGGATAGCCCGCGATCTCCATCAGGCGGGACAAGACCTGGGGGAAGTTCCCACAATCGTAGGTCGGCCCGATCGGAGTTTTGTAGGGCATCGCCGCGACCGGCACGAGATTGCGATGGCGGACCTCCATCCGATCAACCCCGAGCACGCGTGCGGCTTCATCGGCCAGCCGCTCCAGCACGTAACACGCCTCCGGCCGGCCCGCGCCGCGATAGGCGTCGGTTGGCACTGCGTTCGTAAACACCCCGGTCGAAACCGTCGCGATCGCAGGCGTGCGATAGACGCCGGCCAGCAGCGCGCTGTAGATCGCGCTTGGAATACCGGCGCCGAAGGTCGAGACATAGGCGCCGATATTGGCGACGGTGTTCACGCGCAGGCCGAGGAAATTCCCCTCCTTGTCGATGGCTAGCTCGGCGTGGGTCTGGTGGCCGCGTCCCTGGTAGTCGGAGACAAAGCATTCGCTGCGGGTGCCGGTCCATTTCACCGGCCGCCGCAGCCGCCGTGCCGCCCAGGCGATGATGGTTTCCTCGGGATAATGTTTGCCCTTGTAGCCGAAGCCACCGCCGACATCGGGCGCGATCAGGCGGATCGCAGTCTGTGGAATTCCAAGCTGCTCGCTGACGGTGCGACGGATGTGATGGGGCACCTGGGTCGCCACATAGAGCGTGAGCTTGTCCGCCCCGCCATCGGCAAGTACCGCGCGCGGCTCGACCGCAGCCCCGATCAGCCGATTGTTGGCGAGGTCGAGCTTGATCACGTGCGCCGCACTGTCAAACGCCGTGCGAACCGCGGCTTCGTCGCCGCGCGTGAAGCGGAAGCAAACATTGCCGGGCGCTTCCGGATGCAGTTGCGGCGCATCGCTCCACAGCGCCGCCCGGCCGTCGACGACGACCGGCAGTGGCTCATAGTCCACGCTCACGAACTCGGCGGCCTCCTGCGCCAGCGCGCGGGTCTCGGCAATGACGGCGGCCACGGCCTCGCCGACATGGCGGACGGTGTCGCGCGCGAGTGCCCAGCGCGGCGGCTCCGCCATCGGCTTGCCATTCGTGGTCTGGATCGCCCACAGCGGCGCCATCGGACCGACCTTGTCAGCCGCCATGTCGGCCCCGGTCAGCACCGCGACCAGGCCTAGCCGCGCCAAGGCGCGGGCGCTGTCAATTTTCCGGATGCGCGCATGGGCATGCGGGGACCGCGCCAGCACGCAATGCAGTTCACCAGCCAGCGTGATGTCGGAGACGAAGCAACCTTGGCCGCGCAAGAATTTCGGATCCTCGACGCGCCGAACCGAGACGCCGATTCCCTCGCCTGCGATTTTCGCGCGCGGGCTTATTGCAGTTCCTCGCGCAGCAAGTCGAGACGCTCGAACACCACCCGGTCTGACACGATGAAAAGACCGGCGTCCTCGCCCTTCGCGGTGTGGCTTGCGAAATTCCAGTGCGGGATTGAGAACACGTCGTGCTGCGACCAATCGAACGTATGCTCGCCGACGGTCGAGCGGCCGGAGCCGGACACCACCAGGCAGATCATGTTGCAGGTGGTGCGCTTTGGCCGCGTCGTCTTGCCTTTCGGAAGGCGCACGGCATAGCAGTCGAGCGCCGGCATCACCGCGTCCCCGGTCGCGGGATTGGTATAGCGCATGGTGTGCGCGCCGTCCGGCCCCGGCGGAAGCGCCGCAAGCAGCTGCCGCATCGCAGCGCCCGAATAGCGGTACTTCGGCGAGTGCGTCGGCGCTCGCTCCAGATCGGCGCCGACCATGCCGACCTCGGCCCACAGCCTCTCGTCACCCTCGTCCACCTGCCAGAACTGGTTCGAACGTGGATCGCCGGGCTCGAAGAAGTTGGCGTCAAGCTGCCGCAGCAGCGGGATATTGGCGGCATCGAACCAGATGATCCGGCGGTCGCTCTCGTTGATGTGGCCGTGCCAGCACATCGGCGGCGTCAGGATCAGGTCGCCCTCGCGCATCTCGCAGCGCCGGCCGTTGACGATGGTGGCCGCGCCCTCGGCGCGGGTGGCGAAGCGGATCGCGGCGAAGGTGTGCCGGTGCGGCCGCGCCCGGTCGCCGGGATCGAGCACGGTGAAAGCCGCAATCAGATTGTTGGTCGTGACGGTTTCGCCGTTGAAGGCCGGATTCACCAGGATCAGCGCGCGGCGCTCCACGTCGTCGATCGGCACGTCCGACACCGCCCGCTCGGTGAACGGCGCGATGTCCGTCCAGCGCCACAGAAACGGCGGATCCTTCGCCTGCGGCTTGACCGGCGTGAGCGTGCGAAAGCGATCCCACAGCGGGTGCAGGTTTGCCGCCTCGAGCTGCGCGACGAAGTCGGATGGCTGTCTCGCCGCAGGCGCAGGATTCGCCATGGTCGCTACCCTCTACACCCGTCATGCCGGGTATCCACGCCTTCGCCGCGAAGAAAGGCGTGGATGGCCGGGACAAGCCCGGCCATGACGGCTTACTGCTAAGTCTTCGGCAGCTTCTCGTCGATGTTGGTCTTGTCGATGATGACGTGCTTGATGAATACGCGCGGTTCGACCTTCTCACCCTTGAGATATGTCGCGAGCACGTCGACCCCGAGACGACCCCACAGCACCGGATTGAGCTCGACGGTCATGGCGAGCTTGCCCTCCTTCAGCGCGCGCAGCGCCGGCGGAACACCGTTCATGCCGGTGACGAGCGTCTGTTTGCCGGCGGCGGCGACCGCCTGACTCGCGCCGAGAGCGACATCGTCGTTGGCCGTATAGATCGCCTTGAGATCGGGATTGGCCACCAGCGCATCCTCGGCCTGCTTGACGCCGCGCTCGCGCGTCAGCGGCCCGTCGGACCGGAACGCGATCTGGATTTTCGGATGCTTGCCGACAACCTCCGCGTAGCCGTCTGCGAGATTTCGAAACGTCGGCGCGCCGGACGGACCGAGCAGCATCGCGACCTTGCCTTCGCCGCCGATCGATTTCGCGGTCCATTCCGCGATGTCGCGGCCGATCTGCTTTTCGTCCATCGCGACGTGCAGCGTCTGGTTCGGCGAGGTCGAGCCGCGCGCCACCGAGATGATCGGCACGTTGCCCGCTTTGGCCGCATCGTACGCCGCGTTCACGCCGACCGCATCGATCGGCGAAATCAGCACGCCCTTCACGCCGCGCGCCACCAGGTCCTGTACGCCGTTGATCTGCTTGACCTTGTCCTCGTTGGCCGAGACGGTCGCAACCTCCCAGCCGAGCTCCTGCGCGCGCGCGCGAATGCCGCGCAGCATGGCGATGTAGAACGGGTTGTCGTCCTGCGCGAGCGACACGCCGATGGTGATCTTCTGCTGAGCCGAGGCGGGGGCCGCGAGCAGCGCCGCCGATAGCACGGACACCGCGACGGCCACCAAACGAAGTTTCACCATGACCACCCTCCCGCATAAATCTCTTTCATGAGCGCGAGCGTAGCCGATCCGCGGCCGCCGCGGCAATGATCACCGCCCCGATCGCGACCCGCTGCCAATACGAATCGACATTCAGCAGATTCAGGCTGTTGCCGAGCACAACCATGATGAATACGCCGATGATGGACTTGTACAGCGTACCCTCGCCGCCGTGCAGCGACGCTCCGCCCAGCACCACGGCTGCGATTGCGGTCAGCTCGTAGAACTCGCCGGCGGTGGGCTGGCCGGATTGCAGACGGGCGGCCAGCATCACGCCGGCCAGGCCTGCGAGCGCCCCGCACCACACATAAGTGGAAGCGATCACGCGTTCGACCGGCACGCCGGACAGATACGCGGCCTCGCGATTGCCGCCGGTGGCGTAGATGCGCCGGCCGTACGGCGTCGCATGCATGACCCATGACAGGACGACAAGGAGGATTGCGGGAACCCAAACGAGATAGTGGATGCCGAGATAGCGCTCGGAGCCGAAGGCGATGAAGGCCTCCGGGAGTCCTTCGTCGCCGACCGGCGCGCCACCGGTGACAAGAAACACCAGGCCACGCACCAGCACCATGGTGCCAAGCGTGGTGATGAACGGATTGACGCTGAGCTTGGCGATGATCAGGCCGTTTGCCAGACCCACCGTCGCCCCGGCCGCGATTCCGGCCAGCACGCCGGCACCGATGCCGAATTTCACCATCACCATCGCGGCAACACACCCGGCCAGCGCCACGGTCGAACCGACCGAAAGGTCAAACCCGCCGCCGATGATCACGAACGTCATCCCGATCGCGATCACCGCCATGATCGATGACTGGACCAGCACGTTGGTGAGGTTGAGCGGCGAGAGGAAGCGATCGGTAAGCAGCGCCGTGACGGCGCAGAGCGCGATGAGGCTGAGCAGCGGCGCCTGGCCAGCCAAGGAAAAGCGCCGCATCGTCAGCCACCGATCGCCGCGTGCAAACGCTGCTCGTCGAAGCCGCCGCTGCGGTCGAAGCGCGCCGTGATCCAGCCCCGATGCAGCGCCACAATGGCGTCGCAGATGCGCGTGAGTTCGGCGAGATCGCCGGACGAAACCAAGACCCCGCCGCCGTCCGCCGCGAACTTGCGCACCAGGCCATGAATCTGCGCCTTCGCGCCGATGTCGACGCCCTGGGTCGGCTCGTCGAGCAGCAGCACGCCGACCTTGCGGGCGAGCCATTTCGCGAGGATCACCTTCTGCTGGTTGCCGCCGGAGAGCGCGGACGCGCGCAAGCCGGGGCGGCGCGGGCGGATGTCGAGCAACTCCATGAGTTCAGCGACCAGACGGTCGCCGGCCCGGCGGTCGAGCCGGCCGAACCGCCTGAGCACGTCAAGACTTGGCAACAGGATGTTGTCGCGCACCGAGAGATTGGGCACGAGACCGAGCCGCCGCTCGCCCGGCACCATGCCAATGCCGGCGCGGATCGCCGCCTTCGGGCTTGCGATCCGCCGGGACCTGCCATCGCGCCGCACATCATCGGCGCCACCGCCCACACCGAAAATCCGCTTGAGCACGCGGTCGGTGCCGCTACCGAGGAGACCGGCGAGCCCCACGACTTCATTCGCGCACACCCGCGCCGCGTCGGGCTGAGTCTCCGGCTCTTCAAGCAGAACGGGACCGCGGTTCAGTTGCTCGACTTGCGCGCCGGCCGCCGCGCGTCCGGTCATGGCCTGCACGAGATCGGTAACCCCGAACGCGCCCCGCGTGCTTGTCGCGGTCACCCGACCATCCCGCAGCACGGTGCAGCGGTCGGCCAGTGCCACCACCTCGTCCAGCCGGTGCGACACATAGATGATCGCCGTGCCCTGCCCCTTCATCCGAGCCAGCACCGCGAACAGGCGATCGATCTCGCGCGATTCCAGCGCCGCCGTCGGCTCGTCGAGAATGAGCAGTCGGCAGCGTTTGCGCAGCGCCTTGGCGATGGCCACAAGCTGGCGCTCGGCGAACCCGAGGCGATCGAGGCGGGCGTCAGGGTCCGGCGCGAAATCGAGTTCAGCCAAACTCTCGCGCGCCCGTGCGCGCATGGCACTGCGCCTGATCAGCGGCAGACCGACACCGAACACACGCCACACCGGCGGATCGTCGAGCGTCAGGTTTTCGGCCACCGACAAGGCGGGAACCAAGTGCAGTTCCTGCGGGATGGTTGCGACACCGGCGGCGATGGCATCTCGCGGACTATTGAAGTGGCAGACCCTGCCGCCCACTGCGATCTCGCCAGCGTCGGGCCGATGCGCGCCGCCGAGGATGCGCACCAGCGTCGATTTGCCCGCGCCGTTCTCACCGACAAGAGCGTGGATCTCGCCCGGCATCACCGAGAAATCGACGCTGTCGAGGGCGCGCGTCGCGCCGAAGTGTTTGGAGATGCCACGCGCGCGCGCCGCCGGAGTGGCCATGCTCCCAAATCCTCGCGCCGTTCTAACGGGCGACGCGCGTAACGCGCATCTTGTCGTCGGCGAATCGGCCGCGATCGATGATCACGTCGTTGTCGAGCGTCACCGTGCAGTCGCGCATCGGCACGTCATAGTGGCCCTTGGTGGTGCGCTTGCCGCCGCCTTGCGAGTTCGGGCCGGTGGAGAACAGGAAATTTCCGGCAAAGCAGCGCGCGCCGGCGTGATGGCGCTTGGGATCGGCGCCGTTGAGCGCGATCGCGTCCCAGCGGCCTTGCGGATTGAGGCCCCAGCCGAGATGCGAGATGGCGTGGCCATCCATGTCATCCCGATCCGCGCGATTGCCGTCGAGCCAGTCGTTCATCAGCTTGGCATCGAGGCCGCCCTCGATCTTGCGGATAAAGCCGTCGCGGACATCGAGCCGCACCTCGTCCTGCACATAGCGGCAGTAGGGCAGCACGATGATGTCGCCCGGGGCGAACACCACGGTGCCGTTGGCCGAGCCCTCGTTCGGGAAGGTGTGGACGTGGCCGGCGCCCCAATGGTCGAAGCGGCCGGGCGCTTCCGAATAGCCGTACTGGATCATGGTCGGATATTCGCCGACATCGACCTTGAGATCAGTGCCGCCCGGCCGCGTGATGCGCATGGTCCTGGCGCGCTTGAGCCGCTCGCCGGCGTACACCACCGCCTCCTTCAGCCCGGGCGGCGCCATCAGTTCTTCCAGCTCGTCGGGACCGTCGATCACCATCAGCACGCGAGTGCCGGCGTCGCGCGCGTCCTTGAGCCAGCGCGTGAACAAGGGAATGTGCAGGCAGACCAGCATGTCGGCGGCCTTGATGGCATCGAGCGTGCCCTTGCAGCGGCCGACGGTCTCGACGCCGACCTTGGTCCAGGACGGCATGGCATTGACGCACATCTCGTAGGCGTCGGCGCCAAGGTCCTCGGCCGCGGCGAAGGCCGCGGCCACGTAGTCGCGTCGGGCGCCGAGGTCGCTGAGCAGCACGATGGTCTCGCCGTTCTGCACGTTGCAGAGTTCGTATTCCTTGCGAAACAGCATCGCGAGCTTGGCGTGATTGATGGCTTCGTGCATGGCCCGCACCCAATCTGTGACGGCAAATCCGATCAGACTTTAGCAAGGCAGGAGCATTCGCGACAGGGATTGCTCATCGCAACCTCTGCAATGCCACTTTGTCGAAAAACCGACGATGCGGGCGAACAGACCAGCGAGAATTTTCAGGGGACTTACGTCTTCTGGGGACGATCCGCCGAGAATTGGCGGGCAAGCATGTTTTCAAAGCGCTCAATCTGCTCGGTAACCAAGCGCCCGGCGGCGGCCGTATCCTGCAGGTAATGGCGATACCAATCCGCCGTCCAGTCGATGGCTGCTCCGCCGCTCAGAAGCGGTTGCCAGCCGAGCTTTTCATTCGCCTGCGAGGAGTCCAGCCGCAAATTGGTGGTTTCGTGGTGCTGCGGCGCGACCCGCCCGACCGGATAGTCGGGTTCACCCCAGCGCTCAAGGAATGCGGCGACGAGAGCAGCGACGGTGATTTCCGCGTCGGCGGCCGGACCGAAGTTCCAGGCGTGGAGGTTCCGGTCGCGGTCGGCAGCAGCGCAAAGCCGATATCCAAGCAACAAGTACGCATAGGAAAGATCGAGCACGTGCTGCCAGGGCCGCGTGGCCTCGGGCCGTCGCAGGCGCAGCGGCTTGCGGTCGCGGATCGCCCGTACGATATCCGGAACAACGCGGTGCGGCGACCAATCCCCACCCCCGATGACATTGCCGCCGCGCGCGGTCGCAAGTCCCAGCGGGCGTCCAGACGGACTGAGCGTGTCTCGGTAGCAACGGGCGACCAACTCCGCCGCCGCCTTGCTGGCGCTGTAGGGGTCCGATCCACCGAGTTCGTCGTCTTCACGGTAGGCTCGTCCATCGCCGCGATCGCGGTAGACCTTGTCGGAGGTCACGCACACCACCGCCTCCACCGACGATGTCTGCCGTGCGGCCTCCAGCACGTGCGCCGTGCCCAACGTGTTGGTAGCGAACGTGGCAAGCGGGTCCTCGTAGCCCTGCTGCACCCAGGCCCGCGCCGCCAAGTGAAACACCAGCTGCGGCCGCATCCGCTCCATGCAGCGAAACACCGCCTCGGCATCGCGCAGATCGATCTCGGCGGTACGAACTGCGGACGCTACGCTGGCGCGGTCGTAGAGATTGTCCGGCCCCTGATCGGGAGGCAGCGCCAACCCGTGCACCTCGGCTCCGATGCGGGCGAGCCACAGCGCGAGCCACGAGCCCTTGAAGCCGGTATGGCCGGTTACGAGCACCCGCCGCGCTTCATAAAAGCGGCGCAGCACCTGTAACTCGACGGGTTTGCGCATCGGCGGGCTCGGAGGATCTCGGGTTAATGCGCTGCGGAAATCCGGACCAAGAGCTTACGAAACGCACCGTCATCGGTCATGATCAACACCGTCCAGCTAGGGTGCGATTCGCTCTCTCATGCACAGGATATTGGTGACCGGCGCGACCGGCTTTGTGGGACGGCACGCCTTGCCGCGGCTGATCGAGAGCGGCGCGGAAATCCATGCCGTGGCCAGAAGCTGCCCGGCGCAAGAGTTGGACCGTGTCCGTTGGCACGCCGTCGACCTCCTGCAAGCGACAAACCGCAGCAAACTGTTATCTGATGTTCGGCCCGACATGCTTGTGCATTTCGCATGGGATACCACGCCTGGCCAATTTTGGTCATCGCCTCGAAACATCGATTGGGCGGGCACCACTCTCGATCTCATTCGACATGGCGCCGAGCACGGGATGTCCCGGTTTGTCGGCGTGGGCAGTTGCGCCGAGTATGGTTCCGTCAGCGAGCCGTGCCATGAATATCGGACGAAGATCGCACCACTATCGCTCTATGGGTGCGCAAAGGATGGTGTTCGCCGAATGTTGCAGGCCTGGGCTGAAACGGCAGGCTTATCCTGGGCATGGGCACGGATCTTCTATCCCATAGGCCCCGGCGAGAAGAGCGGCCGCCTGGTGTCATCACTGGCTGCGGCCTTGCTTTCAGGAGGTCCCGCGCGACTCACCTCAGGGAGCGCGGTGCGCGATGTCATCGACTCGCGCGACGCCGGCCAAGCCATCGCCGAGCTGGCGCTCTCGCCGATCACCGGCCCGGTCAATATTGCAAGAGGACAGGGCATCCGCATAAGCGACATTGCGCAGATGCTTGGAAGAATCGCCGGGCGGCCGGACCTCATCCAGGTCGGTGCTTTGCCTGACCGTCTCGACGAGCCACCCTACCTTGTTGCCGCGATCGATCGGTTGGTAAACGAGGTCGGCTTCCAGCCGCAGAGGACGCTCGATCAGACGCTGACCGATGTCCTCGAATACTGGAGGACGGCGCCTCGGCAGCAACCCGCTGGTTGAGAGTTCGTGCCAGCCAGCGCGGCGGTTCAGCCGAGACGGCCGGTGTAATCCGGAAAGCGGCGATCGCGCTCGCCGATCACCGCCGGCTCGAACGGCCAGTCGATCTTGAAGGCGGGATCATTCCAGCGAACGCCGTGCTGGTGGTCGGGATCGTGGCGAACCGTCATGAGATAGAGCAGTTCGCTGTCGGGCTCGAGCGTCAGATATCCGTGTGCGCAGCCTGCCGGGATGAAGATGGCCCGGCCGCTGTCCGCATCAAGATTGATCGCTATCCACTGCTTGTAACTGCTGCTGGTCTTTCGCAGGTCGAGGACCACATCATGCACGCGCCCGCGCGTGCAAAGCACGAGCTTTTCCTCAGGCGTCGGACCAAGCTGGAGATGCATGCCCCGCAGGGTGCCGCGCGCGACGTTGCGCGAAACGCTGCCTTGCACGAATTCGGCCGGAAGCCGGTGCGAGACAAATTCGTCCCTGCATAGGAATCGTGCAAAGGAGCCGCGGCTGTCCCGCTGCGGCTCAAGCTCGATCACCACAACCCCGGGAATGTCGGCCGGCCGGAATTTCATTGCAATATTGCGATATTGGGGATCGCAGTCACAAACCGGCAGCCCCAATCGCGCACATGGGCCATGTCATGCATGATCTCGTCGCGTAAATTCCACGGCAGGATCAAGAGGTAGTCGGGCTTGACCTCGGCGATCCGCTGCGGCGCCACGATCGGGATGCGACTGCCGGGCAGATAGCGGCCTTGCTTGTGTGGGCTGCGGTCGGCAACGCAAACGATGTCTTGGCTCGTCAGTCCGCAGCTGTTGAGCAAGGTGTTGCCCTTGGCGGCCGCCCCGTAGGCGGCGACCACGCGCTGATCGCGGCGTGCCCGCTCGATGAAGCCGAGCAGTCCTTTGCGGCAGGCGGCGACCCGCGCGGCGAATGCGTCGTAGATCTCAAGGCGCGCCAAGCCTCCGGCCTGTTCGGCCATGCGAACCGCCGCGAGCCGCGATGTCTCGCGGTGTGGCGTGCTGTCGCGGCGGCAGGCGAACACCCGGAGGCTGCCCCCGTGCGTCGACAATATCTCAACGTCGAATGCGCGCAGCCCTGCGGATGCAAATACGGGTTCAAGCGTATGCAGCGAGAAGTAGGAAAAATGTTCGTGATAGATGGTATCGAATTGGGCCTGCTGCAGCATCCGCAGCAGGTGTGGAAATTCTGCCGACAGCACGCCGTCGGGCTTGAGCAAGATCGCGATGCCACGCACGAAGTCCTGCAAGTCCGGGACATGCGCAAGGACGTTGTTCGCGACGACCAAATCCGCTGCGTGGCCGGACCTGAGCAAGTCTTCCGCGCACGCCGTCCCAAAGAATCGGGTCTCGGTCGGCACGCCTGTCGCCCGCGCCACGGCAGCCACATTGGCGGCAGGCTCGATGCCGAGTATCGCTACTCCTCGCTCGACGAAATTCCGGAGCAGATAGCCATCATTGCTGGCGATTTCGACGACCTTGCTGCGCGTCGAAAGCCCAAAACGCGTCATCGCCATCTCGGCAAAGCGGCGGGCGTGCTCCAACCAGCTCGACGAATACGAGGAGAAATAGGCATAGTCGCTGAACAACTCCTCGGAGCCCACCAGCGCCTCAAGCTGAGCCAGCAGGCAACTTTCGCAGACGAACATGTGCAGCGGATATCGGCGCTCGGGGAGCGCGAGGGCATGTTCATCCAGGTATGAATTGGCCAGCGGCATCGAGCCGAGGTCGAGAACGCTGCGCGTGACGGTGGCGCCGCAACCGCGGCAAGCAAAGCCGTGAGCGAGGGCCGCGGTCGGCGGGATTTCCGCCCTTAACTCCAGTTTTTCCATGGCGCGCCGCCGGATTGCCACATCGCTTCAAGCGCATTCTTGTCGCGCAGCGTGTCCATCGCCTGCCAGAAGCCGCGATGGCGATACGCGGCCAGCTGCCCCTGCGCAATCAGCTTGGCAAGGGGCTCGGATTCCCATGCGGTATCGTCGCCGTCGATGGTGTCGAGCACCCGAGGCGAAAGAATGAAAAATCCGCCGTTGATCACCGCGCCCTCGGTCGGTGGCTTTTCTTGAAATCCAACGACATTGTCGCCATCGACCACGACGTGTCCCCATCGCGCGGGGGCCTGCACGGTGGTCATGGTGGCAAGCCGGCCGTGCCCGCGATGATAATCGTAGAGCGCTGCGAGATCGACGTCCGCCAAACCGTCGCCATAGGTCATGCAAAATGCTTGTTCTTGCGCCAGATGGCTGGCGGCGCGCTTGAGCCGGCCGCCGGTCATGGTGTTCGGTCCGGTTTCGAGCAGTGTCACCTGCCAGTTCTCGCGATGCGAGTTGTGATAGGCCATGGTGCCGTTCGCAAGATCAATCGTCACATCGCACTGATGCAGAAGATAAGAGGCAAAGTATTCCTTGATCTGAATCCCCTTATATCCCAGCAGAATGATGAAGCGGCGCAGACCGAAACAGGAGTAGAACTTCATCAGATGCCACAGGATGGGCTGACCGCCGATCTCGACCATCGGCTTTGGCCGCAGCGCGGTTTCCTCGGCGATCCGTGTTCCATAGCCGCCGGCAAGGATGACGACCTTGAGCTCTTCAAGCTTCATGGCAAGGAAGCTTCGATTGTATGCGTGCAGCGTTCCGGAACGGCTCGCTGAAATCGACCCAGCGTATACTATGCGATTCGTTTGCCCAACTCGGCATATGCCGGCAAGGGTCCAGCCTGTAAAATGCAGGGATGCGGCAGCTGTTGAAACGTCATCCAGGCTCGCGCCGCTTCCCAGTGGAGCGCGTTGAAGTGGGGATCACGCTTCCACGCACCGATAGCTTAGTGCTGTCCTATGCCGTAAGGGGTAAGATCGGCGACGTCCATTTGTCACCTGTGACGACAGCCGCGCGCGGCGACAAGCTTTGGGAGCATACCTGTTTCGAGGCATTTGTCCGGGCTTCGTCCAGCCCTGCGTATTACGAATTCAACTTTGCCCCGTCGAGCCAATGGGCCGCATATCGGTTCAGCGCCTACCGAAGCGGCATGTGCGTGGCAACCGAGATCAGCGCGCCCGTCATTGACGTACAATCCAGCCCCGAGTGCTACACATTGCAGGCCTCGATGGACTTGGGTCGCTTGTCGGCTTTGCCGCGTAATGTCTCGTGGCATTGGGGATTGTCGGCGCTGATCGAAGACACGAGCGGCCGCAAGTCTTACTGGGCGTTGGCGCACCCATCCGGCAAGCCGGATTTTCACCACGCCGAGTGCTTTGTGTACGAGTTTTTTCCAGCCGTGCAGCCATGAAGTTTGGCCTCGATCGACTTATCGGAGAGCCCGCCCTGCGTGCTCCTCTCCACGGCAGGCGCGTCGCGTTGCTCGCGCATCCGGCTTCGGTCACGGAAGACCTGACCCACGCCCTGGATGCGCTGGCTGCATGCGGCGACATCAAGATCAGCGCGGCGTTTGGCCCGCAGCATGGCCTGCGCGGCGACAAGCAAGACAACATGATCGAGTCGCCGGACTTCACCGATCCGGTGCATGGCATCCCGGTTTTCAGTCTCTATGGAGATGTGCGCAAACCGACTGACGCGATGATGGATACGTTCGACGCAATCCTCATCGATCTGCAGGATCTGGGTTGTCGAATCTACACGTTTGTCACGACCCTGCGTTACGTGCTCGAAGCGGCCTCGCGGCATCACAAGACGGTCTGGGTCCTGGACCGCCCCAATCCTGTAGGGCGGCCGGTTGAGGGTTTGACGCTGCGTGCCGGCTGGGAAAGCTTTGTCGGCGCCGGCCCGTTGCCGATGCGGCATGGACTCACGCTCGGCGAGCTGGGTCAATGGTTTGTCAGGACGCTCAAGCTCGATGTCGAGTACCGGGTGATCGAGATGCAGGATTGGCAGCCCGACGCAGTGCCCGGGTTCGGCTGGCCGCTGGGCCAGCGTAGGTGGATCAATCCCAGTCCCAACGCACCGAATCTTTGGATGGCACGCGCCTATCCGGGAACGGTGATGCTTGAAGGCACGACGCTCTCCGAGGGCCGCGGCACGACACGGCCGCTTGAGCTGTTCGGCGCACCAGATATCGATGCGCGAGCGGTCATGAAGGAAATGGAGGCCATTGCGCCGCGCTGGCTCGATGGTTGCCGGCTGCGCGAATGCTGGTTCGAACCCACGTTTCACAAACATGCCGGCAAGCTCTGTCACGGCGTGCAGATCCACACCGAAGCTCCCGGCTACGATCATCAGACGTTCAAGCCTTGGCGCGCGCAGGCGCTCGCGCTGAAAGCGATCCGCCGTCTGTATCCGGACTACCCGCTCTGGCGCGATTTCGCCTACGAGTACGAGCACGGCAAACGCCCAATCGATGTCATCAATGGTGGGCCGTTGTTACGGGAATGGGTCGACGACGCCCCGGCGGTCCCGCAGGATTTGGATGCGCTGGCGGAACCGGACGAGCGGGCTTGGTCGCACGAACGCCAACAATACCTGCGCTACTGAAAGCCATAGGCGCATCTAGGCAACCGGAAGAGAAGCAGCATGGACAGACTCGTCATCCATGGCGGCAGGCGCATAGAAGGCTCGGTTCAGATCCGCGGGGCGAAGAACGCGGCGCTGCCGCAGATCGCTGCTGCGCTGCTCAGCGCCGAGAAGCTCGAGTTGACCAATGTTCCGGAAGTCATCGATGTCGACACCATGCTCCTTTCCAGCACAGTGGGATCCGAAGCTTGGAATTCACGTGACTTGAAGTCGCGG